>Ga0209211_10000047_pt1 | contig 270108 bp, 256 predicted proteins | sample RifGroA2_FD_183992 | JGI IMG/M metagenome (GOLD analysis project Ga0209211, IMG submission 183992) | Groundwater microbial communities from Rifle, Colorado, USA - Groundwater A2 (SPAdes) (version 2) | ecosystem: Environmental > Aquatic > Deep subsurface > Groundwater | place: Rifle, Colorado...
GGACTGGAGTGTGTTCATCACCCGTCCGCTCTCCGCGGGCTTGCTGGCGGCGGCCGTGCTGCTGTTGGTCGTGGTCCTCATGCCTTCTATCAAGGCCAAGCGTGAAGAGGCGTTTGTGGAGGATTGATCCTCTTTGGTATCTGGACCCAGCGTTGAACTCTTTACCCGCACAACACGCCCAGCGCCTGTCGCTGCACAACGAGGTCCATGCCCGTCCGCCAGAACCCATGGGCTTGCCCATGGCGCTGTCGCATGTGGTGATGGTGTGCAACGCGCAGCAGCGTGATGCCAGCCGGGCCCACATGGCCACACTGGCGCGCGACCACCACCTGCCAGCGCCCGATGCTGCGTCCATCCATATCCGCATGGACTTCGGGCTGTACCGCGTGCGCTGGGAGTTGCACACCGAGTTCGTCACCTGGACGTTTATGCGCCCGATTGCAGGGCAGGCCGGCGCCGAGCGTGAGCCCGAACTGGCGCTGGATGCGGTGCCGCAGCAGTGGTTTTCGGCCCTGCCCGGTGAGTGCCTGGCCAGCCTGCACCTGTGGGTGCTGCCCACGCAAGACGTGGATACGGGGCCGTGGATTCGCCAGGTGCTGCACGAAGAAACCCTGGTGGCTTCTACCGTAGCCGATGGGTTTGGCGAGGTCTACACCGACTTTGCGGTGCATGCCGATGGCTTCTCGCGCATCGTGCTGCTGGCCGGTGGCATGACGCCGCGCCGCCTGGGCCGCCTGGTGCAAGGTCTGCTGGAGATTGAGACCTACCGCATGGCGGCGCTGTTGGGGCTACCGGCAGCGCGTTAGGCGTCTGCGGTGCTGGCCAGTGCCGAGCGCGAACTGGCCGAGCTGGCCGAAGCCATTCGCAGTGCCACGCGTGACGATGAGCCCCAGTTGCTGGACCGGCTGACCCGCCTGGCGGGCCAGGTGGAAAGCCAGCACGCGGCCACCCATTCGCGTTTTTCGGCCAGCGCCGCCTACTTTGAGCTGGTGGACAAACGCATTGAAGACATTGCCGAGTCGCGCCTGGCCGGCATGCAAACCATCCGCGAGTTCATGGACCGCCGCCTCACGCCCGCACGCAGCACCTGTGCGTGGTCCAGTCGGCGTCAAGATGCGCTGTCGCAACGCGTCTCGCGCATCAGCAACCTGCTGCGCACGCGGGTGGAGATTGAGCAGCAACAAAGCAGCCAGGCCCTGTTGGCCACCATGAACAGCCGCCAGGGCATGCAGCTCAAGCTGCAGTCCACGGTGGAAGGCCTGTCGGTGGCGGCTATCACGTACTACATCGTGGGCCTGGCCAGTTACCTGGCCAAGGGTGCCCAGCACTGGGGCTGGCCCTGGAGTTCCGAGATGACGGCAGCGGCGGCCATTCCGGTGGTGGCGGTCAGCGTCTGGTGGTCTTTGCGCCGCCTGCACCACCGGGTGTTTCGGTCGTCATAGGCAAAGTCAATGTGGTTGATTGGATCAATCAACCCAAAACATGGCGCAATCGCTCTAAGATTCACCCCGTTCACTCATCGAACGGCTATTTTTAGAGGAAACCCACATGTCTTTGATCAACACGCAAGTTCAGGCTTTCAAGAACGAAGCCTTCCACAACGGCAAATTCATCACCGTTTCCAACGAAACCATCAAGGGCAAGTGGAACGTGTTCATTTTCATGCCCGCAGCGTTCACCTTCAACTGCCCCACCGAAGTGGAAGACGCAGCTGACAACTACGCTGAATTCCAAAAAGCGGGTGCCGAGGTTTACATCGTCACTACCGACACCCACTTCGCACACAAGGTGTGGCACGAAACTTCCCCCGCAGTGGGCAAGGCCAAGTTCCCCCTGATCGGCGACCCCACCCACGCCCTGACACGCGCTTTTGACGTGCATATCGACGAAGAAGGCTTGGCACTGCGCGGTACCTTCATCATCAACCCCGAAGGCCAGATCAAGACCATGGAAGTGCACTCCAACGAGATCGCACGTGACGTCAAGGAAACCCTGCGCAAGCTGAAGGCTGCCCAGTACACCGCCGCCCACCCCGGTGAAGTGTGCCCAGCCAAGTGGAATGACGGCGCCAAGACCATCACGCCTTCCCTGGACCTGGTCGGCAAGATCTAAGCACCCTGCTTACAACGGCAGAGCGCCTCGTGCGCTCCCCAGCCGGACAGCGTCCTGCTACGTGTGTAGCAGGCCGTCCGGCTTTTTTATACCCAAAATATGGCTGTAGCCCGCTTGGAATATGCGCGAGCAGCTATCAAATCAGTAGTAAATGCTGAACTAATTTAAGGAATCACCATGCTCGACGACACCCTCAAATCCCAACTCGGCGCCTACCTGGAGCGCGTGACGCTGCCGATCGAGATCGTGGCGTCGCTCGGTGAGGACGACAACTCGGTGGAAATGCGCGACCTGCTGCAAACCATCCAAAGCCTGCGCAGCGACAAGATCACCGTGGCCTATGACGGCACGGACGCCCGCAAACCCTCCTTTGCCCTCAAGCGTGCTGGCACTGACACCAGCCTGCGCTTTGCTGGCCTGCCCCTGGGCCACGAATTCACATCCCTGGTGCTGGCCCTGCTGTGGAGCGGTGGCCACCCACCCAAGGTGGAGCAGGACGTGATCGACCAGATCAAGGGCCTGGACGGTGACTTCAACTTCGAGGTCTACATGAGCCTCACCTGCCACAACTGCCCGGACGTGGTGCAGGCCCTGAGCCTGATGGCCATCCTGAACCCCAAGGTCAAAACCACCGTCATCGAAGGCGGTGCCTTCCAGAACGAGATTAACGACCGCGAAATCATGGCCGTGCCCAGCGTCTACCTGAACGGCACGCTGTTCGGCAACGGCCGCATGTTGGTCGAAGAAATTGTCGCCAAGCTCGACACCGGCGCTGCCGACAAAGACGCCGCCAAGTTGTCTGCCAAAGATGCGTTTGACGTGCTGATCGTCGGCGGTGGCCCCGCGGGTGCTGCAGCGGCGGTGTACGCCGCACGCAAAGGCATCCGCGTCGGTGTGGCGGCCGAGCGTTTTGGCGGCCAGGTGAACGACACCATGGCCATCGAGAACTACATCTCGGTGCAAGAGACCGACGGACCCAAGTTCGCCGCCGCCCTCGAAGCCCAGACCCGCTCCTACGGCGTAGACATCATGAACCTGCAGCGTGCCGACAAAATCGTGCCCGCGGCAGACGCAGGAGGCTTGACCGAAGTGGTGCTGGCCAACGGCGGCACGCTCAAGGCCAAGACGGTCATCTTGTCCACCGGCGCCCGCTGGCGCAATGTGAACGTGCCCGGCGAGCAGGAGTACAAGAACAAAGGCGTGGCCTACTGCCCGCACTGCGACGGCCCCCTGTTCAAGGGCAAAGACGTGGCCGTGATTGGTGGTGGCAACTCCGGCATCGAAGCCGCTATCGATCTGGCGGGTGTGGTGAAGTACGTGACCGTCATCGAGTTTGCCGACCAACTGAAGGCCGATGCCGTGCTGGTGAAGAAGCTCAACAGCCTGCCCAACGTGACCGTGCACACCAATGCCCAGACCACCGAAATCATCGGCGCCGACGGCAAGGTCAACGGCCTGAAATACAAGGACCGCGCGACCGGCGTGGAGCACCACGTGGTGCTGGATGGTGTGTTCGTGCAAATCGGCCTGGTGCCCAACACCGAGTTCCTGAAGGGCGTGGTGGACCTGAGCAAGTTCGGCGAAATCGTGGTGGACGCCAAAGGCCACACCAACGTGCCCGGCGTGTTTGCCGCAGGCGACTGCACTACCGTGCCGTACAAACAAATCGTCATCGCCGCAGGGGCGGGTGCTACGGCGGCACTGAGTGCGTTTGACCACTTGATCCGGCACTGACCGTGGCTAAACGGGTGTGGACGAAGACTTTGCTGCGCGTGGCTTTCAGAGCGTAGGCGCCTGGATACTGGGGCGGGATAATCTCGCCTGTCCTCACCACCTCCATATCCAGCCATGCATGTCGCGCCACTCCAACCTTCTGACGCGACCCGCTACCGGGCGCTGATGCTGGAGGCTTACGCGCTGGCGGCCGATGCCTTCACCTCCACACCGCAGGAGCGGGCGGCGGAGCCAGACGCCTGGTGGGTCAAACGCATCACCCATGCACACAGCGTGGTGCTGGGCGCCTTTGAGGGCCAAGAACTGATCGGCACCGTGGCCTTGGAGTTTTCGGCCAAACCCAAAACGCAACACAAGGCGCATGTGCTGGGCATGTATGTGACGCCGGCATTTCGCGCCACGGGTGCGGGCAGGGCGCTGTTGGATGGGCTCATAACGCTGGCTGGCCAGCGGCCCGGAATCCAGGTGCTGAACCTGACCGTGACCGAGGGCAACGACGCTGCGGTTAACCTCTACCGCTCGGCCGGCTTTGAGCCCTTTGGCACCGAACCCATGGCCATACGGACCCCCAGTGGCTTCAAGAACAAGGTGTACATGTGGCGCCAGTTGCCTGCTACCCCTTGACCCTGCAAGACCCCCGAACTGTGCCCGTACGTATCTACCTCGCCCCCATGGAGGGGCTTCTCGATTTTGTGTTGCGCGACATCCTGACCCGTGTGGGCGGGGTGGAGAAGTGCGTGTCGGAGTTCATCCGCATCACGCACACACTGATGTCCGAGAAGGCGATGTTGCGCACCGTGCCTGAGCTGGCGTTTGGTGCGCGCACCTACGCCGGTGTGCCGGTGTGGCCGCAATTGCTGGGGTCGGATGCGCCCTGCATGGCCGAGAACGCCGCCCGCCTGGCCGAGATGGGCTCGCCCGGCATTGACCTCAATTTCGGCTGCCCGGCCAAGGTGGTCAACCGCCACGGCGGCGGCGCCACGCTCTTGCAAGACCCCGAGATTCTTCACGCCATCGTGGCCGCCGTGCGTGCGGCGGTGCCGGCCCATATTCCCGTCACGGCCAAGATGCGCCTGGGCTACAACGATGACAGCCTGGCCCTGGATTGCGCCCGTGCGCTGGAGGCTGGTGGTGCGGCCGAAATCGTGGTGCACGCCCGCACCAAGGCCCAGGGCTACCGCCCGCCCGCTTACTGGGACCGCGTGGCCGATGTGCGGGGTGCGGTGCAGGTGCCGGTGGTGGTGAATGGCGAAATCTGGAACGTGCAAGACGCGCAAGCGGCGGTGGCGCAGAGCGGCTGCAACGCGCTGATGCTGGGCCGCGGCATTGTGGCCCGCCCGGCGCTGGCCCGCAGCATCCTGGCCGCCATGGGGCCAGCCGGGGGCAACCTGGGCCAGCCCGGTGAGGACTGGAGCTGGCAAGACCTGGCCCCGCTCATGCACGCCTTCTGGCAAGTGGCGAGCACGCGTCTGGAGAAAAAGCAGCAGGCCGGCCGTGTGAAGCAGTGGCTCAACCTGCTGCGCCGCCACTACCCCGAAGCCCAGACCGCGTTTGACGAGATGCGCACGCTGGTGAAGCCCAGCGATGTGGATGCCTGGATTCACCGGTCTATCCGTGTTTAAGCATCAAACAGGCCTCTATCCCCCGTGGATATTGCGCGAATAGCTCCTAAATCAATAGCATTCTGGGGCGGCCTTCAGGCCCACAAACTCTCCAGCCCGTCGATGGGCACAAAGCGTTTGTTGCGCACCACCATGCGGGTGGGGCCGGGCAGGGCGCGTTCGGGCACCGAGTGGCGCGGGTCGCCGGGGTAGCTGAGGATCACGCTGCCGTCCTCCTCAAAATTTTCGGGGCAGATGCAGGGTGGCAATTGGGCGCGGGCTGCTGCCAGCACCTCTGCCGCCGTGGTGTAGCGGGCCAGGTGGCCCAGGCTCATGATCTGGGGCGGCGCCATTTCAATCTCGCCACGGTGGTAGCGCTGCAGGGCCTCGACCGGTGGCAGCCAGATGCTGGCGGTGGTCTCGTAGTTGTCGTGGCTGGCGATTTGGTCACTGGGTGCCAGCGCGAGGAAGAAGCGCGTGTCAAACCGCTTTTTGCTTAAAGCGGCCATGCGTGGTGTGATCCAGCGGCTCCAGGGCACCAGTGCGCTGGCCGCCAGCTGGGCGGCAGAGGCATCCACCCAAGCCTGCCAATCGGCACTTTGCAGGCTGGCAGGGCGGCGCTCGCCACGTGCCAACAGCACGCCGGCTTCTTCGTACAGCTCGCGCAAGGCCGCCACATACAGGCCGGCGGCCAGCTCGGGGCTTTGTGCAGGCTCGCCCAGGCGCTGCGCCAATGCGGAGGCAGGCTCGTCCAGCGCGGCCAGGGCGGCGGGGCTGCTGTCGTGCGCGTCCAGCTTGCCGCCGGGGAACACATAGGCCTCGCCAAAGGTGTCCGACAGACCGCTGCGCTTCATCAAAAACACTTCCAGTCCGTGGCGGGCATCGCGCAGCAGCACGACAGTGGAGGCATCGCGCGGCGTGCCGCTGGCGGGGCTGAGGGTGTCTTGCATGGGACTGTTATTTCTGTTTTGTTTTTTGGTGAGCAACTGCTTGAATTAAAGTACCTGCAGCTGACTGTGGGCCTACGGACTTGCCCTTGGTCTGATCCAACAACCCGAGGAGACGAGTCATGAATCTGGATTTCAAAGGCCGCGTGGCCATCGTAACGGGCGCAGGCGGCGGCTTGGGTCGCCAACATGCGCTGGCATTGGCTGCACGCGGCGCCAAAGTGGTGGTGAATGATCTGGGCGGTGCGCGCGATGGCTCCGGCGGTTCGCTCTCCGCAGCAGAGTCGGTGGTGGCCGAGATCCGCGCGGCGGGCGGCGAGGCGATGGCCAACGGTGCGTCCGTCACCGACTTTGAGGCCGTGCAGGCCATGGTGCAGCAGGCCATAGACGCCTGGGGCCGAGTGGATATTCTGGTGAACAACGCTGGCATCCTGCGTGACAAGAGTTTTGCCAAGATGGAGATTGCCGACTTCCGCACCGTGGTGGATGTGCACCTCATGGGCGCGGTGCATTGCTGCAAGGCGGTGTGGCCCCACATGAACGAACAGAAGTACGGCCGCATTCTGATGACCACCTCCAGCTCCGGCCTGTATGGCAACTTTGGCCAGAGCAATTACGGCGCGGCCAAGCTGGCGCTGGTGGGCCTGATGCAGACCCTGGCCCTGGAAGGTGCCAAAAACAATATCCATGTCAACAGCCTGGCCCCCACGGCGGCCACCCGCATGACCGAGGGCCTGATGCCGCCCCAGGTGCTCGAAGCCCTCAAGCCCGAAGCCGTGGTGCCTGCCATGCTGGTGTTGGTGTCCGAGGGTGCGCCTACGCGCACCACGCTGTGTGCCGGTGCTGGCAGTGTGGAGGCGGCGCACATCACGCTCACACAAGGCGCATGGATAGGGCTGGACGCCCAAGCCCCCGAAACACTGGCGGCCAACTTGCAACAAGTGCTGGCGCGTGCGGGCGATACGGTGCCGGAGAGTGGTGCTGCACAGGGCGGCCAGGAAGTGGCACGTGCCATGGCCCAACTGGGTGGGCGCTGAGCCCGGGGTTCAAAAAACGGTAGCTGCCGCGGGCGGTGCGCTGCCCGCGTTTTCCCACGACCGTCGCTCGGCCTCGTCCACCACGGCCACCGGATCGGCACTGGCCGCATGCACCGTGACCACGCCCATGCCGTAGCGCGGCATGAAGGTGTGGAAGGCTTCGTCCAGGCCCACCACATTCAGCGGTTTGGACAGCACCATGCGCAGGCGCAGCACAGTGCGCTCGACCAACTCCTCGTGTTTGATGCCCGAAATCACCACCACAAAGCAGCGCGGGTGGTACAGGCCCACCACACACCGGAAGCCCACCGCACGGCGGATGCGCGCAGTGATGGATGTCAGGATTTGCTGGTCCACCCGGTGGCCGGCGGATTCACCCAGCTCGTAGAGGTTGTGCAGGTGCAGGCACACCACGGTGCACTGCCCGTGCATGCGGGCGCCACGCCAAAAAGCATCGTCCACCTTGGACAGCAGGACCGAGCCCGTGGGCAAGCCGGTGGCCGGGTCCGCCCCCTGGGCCAGGCCCGCCAGGCGCAGCAACTTGCGGTGCTGCCGGTTGCGCCGCACGGCCAAGGCGGTGGCCAGCAGAAAGTAGGCCACGGTGCAAAAGGCGGTAAGCGCCATGCCCTGCCAGCCAAACCAGGCCGGGTGCAGGGTGTAGGTGTAGAGCCCCAGACTCATGCCCGCCAGGAAAACACAGGCCACCACCATCCAGCGGGCCAACTCGTCCCCCAGCACATGGGCGCGCACAGAGACACCCAGCGCCAGCAGCACGGCTGCGCCGCTGAAACCGGCCGCCACTTTGATCACGTCCTCGGGGCTTTGGCCTTCGTAGTTCAGCGCCCAAAACGCCAGCAACACCGAGGTGCCGATCAACACCGTGGCACCCCAGGCCAGGCAGTAGTAGACGACGCGGTCTTCCGCGGCGGTGCCCAGCCACAGGCCCAGATAAATCAGCGACAAGGCGCCGCACAGTGGCCCCAGGCTGGCCTTCAGGGTGAGCCAGATGGTGGGTGAGAGCTCGGGAAACCACAAAGCGGGCAGGCTGGTCATCAGCATGGCGCAGCTGCCCAGCATCAGCACGAAGACCAGCCCGCGCCACGATGCGACGCTGCGGTTCATGAGTACGTCGGCCAGCGCCACGGCTGCCATGGTTAACAGGCCACCGAGCATGCAGGACCAAACCATCAGTTCGGATGTTTCCACCGGGCCATTATTCACCAGCCGTTGGGCCTCTCCCTTGAAATCTGCCTGCCCAACCCCAGTTGCCTGAAACCCGCAAACTCAACCCGGCGCCTGCAGCAAATGCCCGCCTGTGGTAACTTTGCGCCCCGAAGAAAAATGGAAGGGCCCTTAGGCATGGACAGTAGAGAAGCGGCCCTGAGTGCCCTGACAGCAGACCGCCTGCGCGGCATCCGCCGGGGTGTGGAAAAAGAAAGCCTGCGCGCGCTGCCCAGCGGCATGCTGGCGATGACCTCGCACCCCCAGGCGCTGGGCTCGGCCCTCACCCACCCCCACATCACCACCGATTTCAGCGAATCGCAGGTCGAGCTGATCACCGGTGTGCATGCAGATCCCGAGGCATGCTTGCAGGAATTGGCCGATGTGCAGCAGTTCACCCTGGGCACCATGGGCGATGAGCGCCTGTGGGTCTCCAGCATGCCCTGTTGCTTGCCGGATGACGACACGATTCCGCTGGGCCAATACGGTTCATCGAATGTGGCGCAGTCCAAGACCGTGTACCGCCGTGGCCTGGGCCACCGCTACGGTCGGCGCATGCAAACCATCTCGGGCATCCACTACAACTGGTCGCTGCCCGATGTCAGCAGCGAGCAGTACTTTGGGCTGATTCGCAACTTCCGTCGCCATGCATTTTTGCTGCTGTATTTGTTTGGCGCCTCGCCCGCGGTGTGTGCGTCTTTTGTGGCGGGCCGCCAGCACCAGCTCCAGCCGCTGAGCGAAGGCACCATGTACCTGCCCTATGCCACCTCGTTGCGCATGGGCCGTCTGGGCTACCAGAGCGATGCCCAGGCCTCGCTGGCCGTGAGCTACAACAGCCTGGAGGGCTATGCCCACTCGCTGCACGGCGCGCTGACCCAACCCTATGCACCCTATGAGACGGTGGGTGTGCGCGGGGCAGACGGCGTCTACAAGCAGTTGGCGACCACGCTGTTGCAGATTGAAAACGAGTTCTACGGCACCATCCGCCCCAAGCGCGTCACCTTTGCTGGCGAGCGTCCGCTGCACGCCCTGCGCGAGCGCGGTGTGGAGTACGTGGAAGTGCGCCTGATGGACCTGGATCCGTTTGAGGTCGTGGGCATCAACAGCCAGACCATGCGCTTTCTGGACGTGTTTTTGCTGCACTGTCTGTCTGTCGCCAGCCCTGACGACACGCCGCAAGAGATTGCCGCGGTGGGCCGCAACCAGCATGCGGTGGCCGAGCGCGGCCGCGAGCCCGGCCTGTTGCTACAGCGTGGTGACACCCAAGTCACACTGACCAGCTGGGGCCAAGCGCTTCTCGACGGCATGGTGGGCATTGCACAGGCGCTGGACGCAGCCCATGGCACCGACGCCTACAGCCGCGCCGTGCAAGCGGCCCAGCATGCCTTGCAGCACCCCGACACCTTGCCCTCGGCCCGTGTGCTGCGCGCCATTACCGAGCAGCACGACGGCTCCTTTGTGGCCTTTGCCCGCGCACAGTCGGAGCAAACCCGTGCTGCCATGTTGCAGACCCCCCCGGCGCCGGCGGTGGCTGCACGCTTTGCGGCAGAGTCGCAAGCGTCTTGGGACGCGCAACGCGCCATCGAGGCGGCGGACACCATGCCGTTTGATGTGTACCTGAAGGAATACCTGGCACCGCACCGCTTGCAGGCGCGGGCGGTCAAGGTGGGCTGACGGCGCGGCTTTTCTTTCTCTGGTGGGGCTGGTTTTTTTAACACCCACTCCCCCAGCCCCTCGCCCCGTCGGCGAGGGGAGCCTTTTAACTGCCGATTTGGAAGCAGTCTCCGGTTACGGAGCTACACAAGAACTGTCACCGACGGATAGGTGCACCACGGCCAGTGCCAACGGTTGTGGTGAATAGAAAAAAGCTGGTGCGGAGCCACTGGCGGGCGCAGCCGCCAGCGTTGGCAAACACACTCCTCTGAAGTTCCACAACCGTTGGCAATGGCCGTGGAGCGAACTGACGGTGGCCACCTCACTCCAGTCGCCACGCAGTCGGCGCGCAACACCAAAATATGGCTGTTAAAAGGCTCCCCTCGCCGACGGGGCGAGGGGCTGGGGGAGTGGGTGTTCAAAAAGCAAAACCCCAAAACAAAAAAAGCCGGCATCCAATGCCGGCTTAGTGGAGACGAGCAGAAAGCTTAGGCCGCCTTGCGAACCCGAGCCACCTTCTTGGCAACAGCGCGCTTGACAGTCGCCGCCTTGGCCTTCACCTTGGAGCCTGCAATCTTGCTCACCAGCACACCGCTCTGGGCTTCCAGCTTGGCGGCCACATTGCCAACCGCCACCGCGGCGGGCACAGCAGCTACCGCAATCGTGTTCAGCGTGGACAGGCCGGTGCTTTTCTCAAAGCGGCTGGCGTTGGCCGCCACTTGCTCCAGGCCCTTGCCAGCCAGTTCCATGGCCTTGTTGACGGCGGTGTCGGCACCGTCGGTGGTCAGCGTCACGCCTTGGGTGTAGAGAGAGGTGACTTTCTTTTGGGCGGCCACGGCGTTGGTACGCACTTCGGCGCTGATGCGGTTGCCAGCTTTCTTGACCGCAGCGGCCCAGGACTGGTCGACATAACCCACGGCACGGGCATTGCCCACGCGGTAGGCATTGATCACGTTCTTGGCAGTGTTGCCATAAGACGCGATCAGTTCGGTGGTCACGGTGGACAGTTTCTTGTTGGCCATGGAAAACTCCTGCAAAGTGGATGAATGAAAAACCAGTGCCTTGCATTCTCCAAAGCCCCCCTAGTGAAGGCACCTTAAATCCCGCCTCTTTCCTAGAGGCGCCTGCCTAAGCAGGGCAGGGGCGGCACATGCCGGACAATGCAGGGTTTAGCGCACAGGCAGAAAGACGACACGGCATGGCAATTCAGTGGTTCCCGGGGCATATGCACCTGACGCGCAAGGCGATCCAGGACCGCATCAAGGCGATTGATGTGGTCATTGAGCTGCTGGACGCGCGCCTGCCCGGATCGAGCGCCAACCCCATGCTGGCCGAGATGACCGCAGGCAAACCGGCGCTCAAAGTGCTGAACAAGCAAGACCTGGCCGATCCCGAGCGCACCGCACTCTGGCTGGCGCACTACAACGCCATGCCCGGCGTGCGCGCACTCCCGCTGGATGCCAGCATGACCACGCCCGCGCGTGCGCTGGTGGCCGCCTGCCACGAGCTGGCCCCCAACCGCGGCGGCATGGCTAAGCCCATGCGCGTGCTGATCTGCGGCATTCCCAACGTGGGCAAGTCCACCCTCATCAACACCCTGAAGGGCAAGCGCGCCGCCAAGACCGGCGACGAGGCCGGTGTCACCAAGCTGGAGCAGCGCATCACCATTGCGGACGACTTCTACCTCTACGACACACCCGGCGTGCTGTGGCCGCGCATCATTGTGGCCAAGAGCGGCTACAACCTGGCCGCCAGCGGCGCCATTGGCAAGAACGCCTTTGACGAGGAAGAGGTGGCGCTGGAACTGCTGGATTACCTGCGCCAGCACTACGCCACCGCGCTGGAGGCACGCTACAAGCTGACCGGTGTGGCCGCGCAAACCGACGAACAGCTGCTGGACGCGATAGGCCGCAAGCGCGGTGCGCTGCAAAGCGGCGGCAAGATCAACCTGCAGAAGGCGGCCGAGATCGTGATCCACGACTTCCGGGCCTGCGCCATCGGCCGCATGACACTGGAGACCCCTGCCGAGTTTGCCGATTGGTTGGCCGTGGGCCAGAAGCTGGATGCCGAGCGCCAGCTCAAGAAAGACGCGATCGAGCTGGACCGCAAGATCCGCTTCAAGAAAGTGCCCCGCCCACCGCGCGTGGACGACGCCGGGACCGAGGAATAGAGCCAAATAGGCCTCTAGCCCCCGTGGATATTGCGCAAGCAGCTCCTGAATTAATAGCAAACTGAGTCGCTGCCATGTGCATCAACTTCCGGCCAGCAGCCAACCCGGCCTTTCTGGCCGAGCGCCTGGGCCCGCTGGAGCCGTCGCTGGGCCACTTGGAAGACATCTTTCCAGGCTACAGCGCGCCGGTGGCCCTGCGCCGCGGTGGTGCTGGTAACAGCCTGGCGGCACTGCGGCCGGCACAGTTTGGCCTGGTGCCGCACTGGTGCCCGGATGCCGCGCAGGCGCGCGACATCAGCCGCAAGACCTACAACGCACGCAGCGAAACCGCTGCCAGCAAGCCCAGCTTTCGCACCGCCTGGGCCGCCCGCCAGTGGGTGCTGGTGCCGATGCAGTGTTTTTTTGAGCCCAGCTGGGAAGATGCCGCAGCCAACAGCGGCCGCCCCACGCGCTGGCGCATTGCGCGCGCCGATGGCCAACCCTTTGCCGTGGCCGGCCTGTGGGATCGCTGGACCGACCCCGCCACGGGCAGTGTGCAGGGCAGCTTCACGGTGCTCACGGTGAATGCCGATGGCCACGCGGTGATGGGCCGCATGCACCGGCCCGACGAGGAAAAACGCATGCCGGTGATCGTGCCGCCTGCGCACTATGCCGACTGGCTGCAGGCCAGCCCGCAGCAGGCGGGGGCCTTCATGCGTGCGGCGCCAGCCGAAGACCTGGTGGCCGCTGCAGCCCCGCTGGACCGGGCTGTACCCGAGGCACCGAACCTCTCGCTGTTTTAGAACGCCTCAGCGCCCCAGGTGGCTGCGTGCCCAGCGCACGATGTCGGCCGTGCCCATGGCGCCGGGCTGGCGTGCAATCTCGCGGCCCCCGGCAAACAGCGCCAGGGTGGGAATGCTGCGGATCTGAAAACGTGCGGCCAGATTTGGCACCGCTTCGGTGTCGACCTTGGCCAGGCGCAGCTGCGGCTCCAACTGTGCCGCGGCCTGGGCAAATGCCGGTGCCATCTGCCGGCAGGGCCCGCACCAGGGGGCCCAAAAATCCACCAGCACGGGGATGTGGTTGCGCGCGATGTGTTTGTCAAAGGCCACTTCGTCCAGCGCCACCGGCTGGGCTACGAACAGGGGTTTCTTGCAACTGCCGCAGTCGGGTGCGCTGCCCAACTGGGCGTGTTGCACGCGGTTGGTGGTGTGGCAGTGGGGGCAAACAATGTGCAGGGCGTCGGTCATGCCCTTTAACTGGGGCGGTTGGCCGGACTTTCAAGCCACTGGCGTACGGCGGTTTGCAGTGCCTCGGCCTGGTCCAGCATCACCCAGTGGCCGCTGCGAAAGCCCAACGCGACATTGGCCGGGTTGCGGGCCAGCGTTTCCAGCCAGCGTGGCGAATGGAACATGAAGGGCTTGTGTGTGCCATAGGCGTAGAACAGCGGGCACTGGGGCCGCACCGGCAGCGTGTGGCGCAGGCCACCGGCTGCGCCCAACCAGGCCATGGCGTAGGGCCGGTTCATGTGCCAGTGGATGGCCGCTGGCGCCAGCGGGCAGCGCAGTATGCGGGCCATGTAGCGGGTCATGCGATCGGCCAGGCCTTCGCTCCCCAGCACGCCCAGGCCCCAGGCCCCCGCCAGCCAGAGCTGGTAGCCCAGGATTTGCAGCTTCTGTTTGGTACCCAGCGCGCGCCGGTAGGCGCCGCTGTTGTGGTCGCCAATGTCGATACCCACGATGCGCGCCACCCGGTCGGGGTGGCGCATGGCCAGTTCGTAGCCAAAAATGCAGCCCCAGTCGTGCAGCAGCAGCGTGACGGGCTGCTGCGGACTCACCGTGTCCACAATCGCCAGTAGCTGCGCGGTCATCTCTGCCAGCGAGCGGGCCTTGCCGTTGTAAGGAGTTTCAAAACCGGGCATGGTGAAGCGCACACAGCGGTACTGCGGCGCTAGGGCGGTCACCATGCCGTCCCACAGTCGGTAGGTGTCGGGCCAGCCGTGCAGCATCACCACCGTGTGGCTGCCCCGGCCTTCCAGGAAGACCTCGGTCTCGTTGACGTAAAAACTGTGTTGGCTCATGGGTTTGCTATTGAATGAGTAGCTGCTTGCGCTTGTGCTTATTGGGCTGCAGCCCGAAAGTAGGCAATCCGGTCCGCATCGGACGGGTGCGAGGCGAAGGCAATGCCGAGCCAGGAGGGGCTGTCTTCAGCCTCGTTTTTCCCATCGGCGGAGTCTTTGGCTTTTTGCTGACGCTCGTGTTCCAGCGCCTCAAACAGCGTGACCATGTGCAGGGGGGACAGGCTCGCAGCCTGGAGCACCTGCACGGCATGGGCATCGGCCTCCCGTTCGGCTTCGCGCGAGTAATGGGCCTGGCCCAGCAGGGCGGGCACGGCTGCCAGCAGGGTGCTGAAGTCTCCCAGTACCACGGCGCCTAAGGCGCCCAACACGGTGGCCTGCACCAGCATGCGCAGGCCATGGCGTTGTTGCACATGGCCCAGCTCGTGGGCCAATACGGCGGTCAGCACCCGGGTGTCGGCATTCACCAGGGCCACCATCTCGTCGGTCATGATGATGGTGCCACCCGGCAGGGCCAGGGCGTTGGGGCCGATCTTGCTCTGGCGAAAGACCAGTCTCCAGGAACGCTGGCTGGCCGCGTCCTGGTGCGCCACCGCGTCCGCAAAGGCCTGGGTAATGCGCGCCTGCTCGGCCTGTGGCAGTTGGCTAGGCTGCATCAGGGCTTCATCGACGGCGGCCAAGGTGCTTTCGCCCAGGCTTTGCTCGATGCCGGGTGGCGTGGCGGCCACCACGGCACGCGCCACCAAGGGCAGGCCCCAGAGCTGCAGCGCCACCACCAGCGCAACCAGCACCGTCACACTGCCGGCTACCCAGCGCCAGCTTTGCTGCATCTTCACCACCAGCGATTCGCGCTGGCCCTGGCTCTGTGCCCAGGTGTCCCAGGCGGGGCCGTCGTCACATTGCACATGGCCGCCACTGGCCAGGTGGGCCAGGCGCTGGCCGTGGCGCGTGCGCTCGGGCCATTGCACCTGGTGGGCGGGCACCTGCAGGTCCACACCCTCGCCCTGGATGTGCAGGCTGCGCTGCCGGCCCTCGCCCAGCAGCTGCAGTGTCACAGACTGGGCGCGGGCGCTGCGGCCGTCAAAGTAGGTGGCGGGCAGGGAGCTGCCGGCACTGTGCACGGCTCAGAGCCCCACATCCAGGCCAAAGAAGTCGCCGGCAGCGTCCCCCGCCGCATCGCCTTCACGGGGGTGCACCTGCGAAACCAGCAGATCCGGGTTGGCGCGCGACTTGACGCTCACGGCCTCCAGCCGCACACGCGCCAGCGCCACGGCGGCGAAAGGCCAGTACAGGCCCAGGGTGATGACGATCAGCAGCCAGTTCTTGAGGGTGACCCAAAGCAGGGAACGCACACGTAGCGTGCTCACAAAACGCAGCTCGGTATTGCCGGTTTTGGTCCACACCAGGTTTTGCAGGCGGGCTACGGCGTAGGGCTTGATGGCGATCATCGCCACAATAAAGCCCAACAGCGTAGGCAACATGGTGACCATCACCATCCAGATGCCTTTGCCCTCCCGCAGCTTATCCACGGCATCCAGCCCGAACAGGGTTCCCATCGTCACAGCAACCGGCAGCAACGTGGCCAGTAAGCCAAACCCCACAATTTTGAGTGAAAGCTTGTAGAACGAGCCCACCGAGGCACGGAAGCTGGTTTGCAGGTGGCCCAGGCTGTAGTGGTTGTGCTGGTATTGCTTCAGGTTCCACATCAGCCAGGGGGTGATGGCCAGTGTGGTCAGCATGACCCCCAAGGCCAGGAAGCCGAACCAGGCAGGTGGTGCAGACTCATCGTTGACAAAAGCGAGTCCTCCGACCAGGACCAGGCCGGGAAGGAACAAGGGCAACACCGCCCGGTAGGCGCTGGGCAAATCGCCGGTGAAGCGAAAACGCAAGCCGCGCCAGCTGGTGTTGGCCAGGCGGAACTGCATGGATGACTTGAACAGCGCAGGCCACAAGCCGGCGACCAGCACCAGGGCCACCAGACCGGCCATGCTGGAAAACTCGCCCGCTATTGAATACAGGATGAAAAGAATACCGACCAGGGCATAACCCTTGAACATTTTTTTGGGATCGCCATGGAAACCGAGGGGCTGGCCACCGACCAGTGTGTTGCCCATGAAGTAGCGCAGGCGTCGCGCTTTGGCCCAGGGGAAGTAGAGGCCCAACGTAACCAACATCAGCAGCAGGTTGACGATCCAGATGCGGAAGTACTCGCTGCCGGAGCCGGTGAAGGCGATGGGAATCTGGTTGGTCGAGGTGGGCACTTGCACCTCGGTGTCGGGCGCGTCGAAGGGATGGGTTGCGCCGGACGTGGCAGTGTCTGCATGTTGCATGCGGGGAGTCCTCCTTGAAAGTGGTTGGGGCTTGTCGCCCTCTGTTTGTAGCCACGATCATATAGCGATGCAGCCGCCTTTCTTGGCGCCTGTGGGCGGGCCAAGCGTTCAGGGTCGGGCGCGCAGCTCGGGCTCCAGCGTGTCCCACAGTTCACGCTCGGCCAGTGGGGTTTCGGCGGGCAACAAGGGGTTGCTGATCTTGAAGACACGCCGCCCGCTGAGATGCAACTCGCTGAGGATGGATTTTTTGAAAATCTGGTATCGCTTCTCGAACTTGCCGCTTTTCATGAGCAGGCGCAAGCCTTCCTCGGCGCGTTGCGCCAGACGCTCACCTTCGGCCGTGCGCGGGAAGAAAAAGTAGCGCGGTAGCGGGTAATAGAGCAGCAGCTTGCGCTCGATGGCCAGTCCCGGGTAGACGCGGCTGCCGCTGGTCAGCTCATGGCTGATTTCGTTGACCCCGCGCGAGAACAGGTCAAAGCGTTTGGAGTCCAGCATCGGCAGCAGCAAATCATAGGTGGGTGCGGTGACCACCGTGAATCCGTTGGCACGCAGGATTTCGGTGTCGACCCAGGTGGCCCCCTGGCCAATCGACAACAACTGCAACTGCTCCAGTGTGCGCACGGGGTCGGTCCATGCCTGCGTGTCGGCCTTGATGAGAAACAGGCGGTAGCCGGTCAGCCCCTTGTCCAGCGGGATGCGGATGGGGCGCAGTGCCTGTTCGCGTGCGACGCTGGTGGTGCGAGTCATGACGCTGATGTCGGTGGCCGTAGTCAGCAGCAACTCTGCCCGACCCGTATTCATGACTTTGGGGCTGGCTTGCAACACATAGGGGCCCCATTTGGGACTTGTCGCGTCCAGTGCGGCCTGCAGCAGCTCCCAGTAGTAGTTCAGGCGCACATCGGAGCCGCTTTCGGGGGGCGGGTAGGCATAACGCATGGCCTGTGCCTGCGCCCACAAGGGGCAGACCAACAAAAGCGTGGCAAGCAGATGTCTCAACGACGGGATCATGGGTGGCTCGTGTCCCTTGTTTTTCTCTTGATCCCAGTGTAGCCCGCTTGTGTGACAGCTCCCCAACGGGTGTAGGCCTTGCGTGAGCCGCCTTCAAACCGGGCGTCGTCGGCGGTCTGTTTGCCGTCTTCGTAGCAGCTGCGGTGCAGGCCGCTCCGCGGTTTCGTTCCCGTTGTTGGTGTCGATGGACTTGCCGCCCAGGGTCAGGCGCCAAGTGGGGGGTGTCATCGGTTTTTAGGTCAAATAGGGCTGTAGCCAGCGTGGAATATGCGCGAATAGCTACTAAAACTATAGCAACAAAGTGACAGGACTTGCATCTGTGCGGCACCTGATCTATATCAATGACTGTAGCGCGGCCCGCGCGCAGCATGGAGCTTGGTTCATTTTTTGGAAGGCGAGGTGCGTATGTTCAAACACATTCTTTTGGCCACCGATGGCTCCACCGCTTCGGCCCACGCTGGCACCCTGGCCGTGGGCTTGGCGCGTACCCATGGCGCCCAGCTCACCGCGGTGTACGTGTCTGACCCCTACCCCTACCTGGGTGTGGGTGAGGCCAATCCCATGGGCTACCAGGCCTATGCCGCCGCCGCGCAGGAACTGGCTGCCCAGGCCCATGCCCAGGCAGACGCCCTGTGCCGCGAAGGCGGCCCGGTGGTGGCCATGCAGGCCAAGCTGGTGGAGGGGGTGACCGCGGCCAGCGGCATTGTGCAGGCCGCGGCTGAAGTGGGGGCTGACCTGATTGTGCTGGGCTCCCACGGCCGAACCGGTATCGTTCGCCTGATGCTGGGCAGCGTGGCCACCAAGGTGGTGGCTGAGAGCCCGGTGCCGGTGCTGGTGACGCGATAAGGGCCTGAGCCGATGGCTTGAAAACGGCCACGCGGCCTCCAGCTACGGCGTTCCTGCAACGCTTTGGATCGGAGCCCTGTGGCCTTTGTTGTGTTTTGCCTGGCTGCTGCCGGGCTCCTGGCCTGGTTGCTGGGCTATCCCTGGTGGCAGCGCACCCGGCGCCGTCGGCTGCAGGCGCAGCCCTTTCCCAAACACTGGCGCACCTTGCTGCGCCGCCGTGTGCCGATGGTGGCCCGCCTGCCAGCCGACCTGCAGCTGCAGCTCAAACAGCACATCCAGGTGTTTGTGGCCGAGAAAACCTTTATAGGCTGCGCCGGCCTGCAGGTGACCGAAGAGATGCGGGTGGTGGTGGCGGCCAATGCCTGTTTGCTGTTGCTCAACCGGCCCGACGCGGCGGCTTACTTTCCCAAGGTGCGGCAAATCCTGATGTACCCCGGTGCCTTTGTGGTGAACCGCCGCCACACCGATGCTGCCGGTGTGCAGCAGGAGCAGCGCGAGGCGCTGGCGGGTGAATCCTGGGGCGAGGGGCAGGTGATTCTGTCCTGGCAAGACACGCTGGATGGCGCGGCCACTGCGGATGACGGGCGCAACGTGGTGATCCACGAATTTGCCCACCAGCTGGACCAGGAGAACGGCCGTGCCGTAGGCGCACCGCTGCCAGTGCTGGGGGATGCGCGCTACAACGCCGCCCGCTGGCAGCGGGTGTTTGAAGACGCCTACGAGCATTTGCGCCAGCAGGTCTTCATGGGCGAGCAGGGCCTGCTGAACCACTACGGAGCGCAAGATCCGGCGGAGTTTTTTGCCGTGGTGAGCGAGGTGTTTTTTGAGCAGGGCCGCGCGCTGGCGGCCGAGTACCCGCAGGTGTACGCGGAGTTGCGCGGCTTTTTTAGGGTCGATCCGGCGAGTTGGTAAGGCCTGGGGCGTGGGGCACGGCACAATGTTTGCTCCATGCCCGATATGAACGCCCTCACCACCCCGGTACACACGCACACGCTGTTCGAAGACGCGCAGGCCATCTTCACCGGCACGCTGTTTGTCAGCCTGGCACTCATCCTGTTTGCGCAGGCGGGGCTGCTCACCGGCGGCACGGCGGGTGTAGCCTTTGTGCTGCTCTACGCCACAGGGGTGAGCCTGGGCAAGCTGTTTTTCCTCATCAACCTGCCGTTTTACTGGTTTGCCTGGCGCCGCATGGGGCGCGAGTTCACGCTCAAGACTTTTGTGGCCATCACGTTTTTGTCGGCCATGGCCGAGTGGTCACCGCGCCTCTTTGCCATCGAGCGGTTGCACCCGGCCTATGCTGCAGTGCTGGGCGGGTTGCTGCTGGGCTCGGGCTGCCTGTTTCTGGCGCGGCACCGCGCCAGTTTGGGCGGCGCCACCATCGTCTCGCTGTACCTGCAGCAGTCGCGCGGCTGGCGCGCCGGCGTGGTGCAAATGGGCATGGACTGCACCATTGTGCTGCTGGCCCTGACTGTGGTGGACCCGGTGCGGGTGGCCTATTCGGTGCTGGCAGCCGTGGTGATGAATCTCTTCATCGCCATCAACCACCGGCCCGGGCGCTACGCAGTGCTTTAGCGTTCGTCGTCATGCAGGTGCCGACCAGGGCCACGCGGCGCAGGCACTAGTCCATGCTGCGGGGCAGGGCGAAGAAAGGCACGCAAGCCCAGCGCCACCGCCCCGTTCAGGGCTTACACACCCAGGAACTCGGCCAGCGCCGCGGTCTCCATGGCGCCCGCGTTGGTCACCACGGTGCCGGTCTTGAGGTTCTTGGCCAGGATGTAGGGCACCGATTCCACCTTCAGGCTGTTGAACAACTCGGTGTTGGCCTTGATGGTGGCTTCGTGTTCAGGCGACATGCTGGCGGGCAGTGGGGCTCCGCCGGTGCCAGCGAGCAAAGAAGCTTCATGTGCGGTCATGAACTCGGCTGGGTTGCCTGCCGCCAGAATGGCGGCACCCTGAGGTGCGCTTTTGCCGTTGATGAAAGACACCGGGACCCAGACGAACTTGACCTTGCCCAGCAAGGGCTGGGAGGTGTTCCACAAGTGGCCGCAGTGGGGGCACTGGGGGTCAAACAGGACAAACACCGGGTTGGCGCTCATCAATGCGCCCACGGTGAAGCCCTTGCTGGTGGTGGCCACTTTTTCATAGGCCTGGGCGGGAGGCAGGGCGCTGGCGGGTGCGGCGGCCGGTGTTGTTTCTTCGGACTTGGAGCAGCCTGCCAGACCGGCCATGGCAGCCACCAGGGGCAGGGCCAGCAGGTGCAAGCGTTGGCGTTGGGCGCGGGGCGTTGGGGTAGCTTTCAGCATGGGTGTTCAGAAGAGTTGGGGGGCAGAACCGTGCAAGCAAGGTTCAACAGGGGTGGAGTGTGCCAGCAGCCAAAAGGTTCCCGGGTTGGTCATTTTGCAGGCACCCTTGGCAAAGCCCCTATTGGCGCGGGTTTTGCCGCTTGTGAACATAGTTATCCACAAAGTCACGCACAGTTTACGGGTGCAACTTTGCGGGGTGAGAAAACGATTTCTGGATTTTCATTTTCGGTTCATTTTTGCTAGCACAGTTTTTCCCTCCATTGACAAAACTGCACCCTTTCACACCAGGCATGTCTTAGGCTGCTTAAAAAATAGGCGTCGTGTGGCAAGCCACGGCTGGCGCGGTTTTGGCGGCTTGTTCCGGTGGTTATCCACAACGTTGTCTCCATGAATTTGGGGTAAGTTTTTTTCGTTTTTTTTTGAATTTGGCCTCGCCAGGGCCGTGGCGGCAATGCGTCCCACTATCATTTCTGCAGTAGCCAGCCCCGATGGATTGCGTGTGGCGCCGGCATCTGCCATAGTGTGCTCGGGTCAGGGAAACCAAGAGTCAGGCACCACTACATGCTGCTGTTCAAGCTGTCGGATCGACCTTACTCGTTGCGCAGCAACTTGAGGCTGCTGGTCTTTGTGTGTGTGCTGCCGGCCACACTGGTGAGTGCCCTGCTGACCTATTCCACCTACCAGTTGCGCCGCGAGCAGGTGGAGCAACAAACGGTGTTGTTGGGCCTGTCGGTTCTGGCTGACCTGGAGCGCGATCTGGCCTCCATCGAATCCGTCCTCAAGGTCATGGCCACGGCGCCGGAACTCGTCGATGGCGACCTGCGTGGCTTTTACCAGCGCGCCACCAACACCCTGGGCACGGGGCTGGCCTACAACTACATCCTGACCGATGTGCAAGGGCACCAGCTGCTCAACACCCTGCGCCCCTGGGGCGCCCCCCTGCCCACTACCGGGACTCCGCCGCAGCTCGCGCGCGCATTCACCGAACAAACCAGCGTGCTGACCGACCTGTTTATGGGGCCTGTGGCCCGCCGTCAGGCGGTGGCCATGGGGGTCCCGGTGAAGGTGGGGGACCGGGTTCCCTACGTGCTCAACATCGGTTTGGACCCCGCACGCATCCAGACGCTGCTGGGGCAGCAGCATTTGCCAACGGGCTGGCTGGTGGCGGTGCTCGACAGCAGTGGCCATATTGTGGGGCGTTCGCGTGATGCGGGGCGTTATCTTGGCCAGTCTGCTGTGCCCGAGCTGCTGGCGGCCATGGCGCTGCGTGACAGCGACACCCTGCTGTCGGAGACCAAGGACGGTGTGCCGGTGTTCACGGCCTACACCACTTCCAAGGCCTGGCGCTGGCGTGTGGTGGTGGGTGCCCCCCGCGCCGTGTTGATGCAAGACCTTCTCTCCCATCTGGGGTGGGTACTGGGCGGCATTCTGGCGGCGTATGGTTTGGGCCTGTGGTTGGCACGCGCCATTTCCCTGCGTGTGCTGGCCTCGGTACGTGAACTGAACGACGCTGCCCAAGCCCTGAGCCATGGCGAAGAAGTGGCCTTGCCCACCATGCGCCTCCAAGAGGCCGAGGCGGTGGGCGCCGCACTGGTGCAGGCTTCGCTGGCCATGAAGCAGGTCAAATTTTTTGCCCAACACGATGCGCTGACAGGGTTGCCCAACCGGTTGTTGTTTGACGAAGTGGCCGAACGGAGTCTGGCCTTTGCCCAGCGGCGAGGCCACACCCTTGCCGTGGTGGCGGTGGACCTGGACGGCTTCAAGACCGTGAACGACACCCAGGGCCATGCGACCGGGGATGAGGTGCTCAAGGCGGTCGCGCAGCGTATCCAGACCGCCATTCGCGCCTCGGACATCGTGGCGCGCATTGGCGGGGATGAATTCATTCTGCTGCTCAGCGAGGTGGACCAGGTCGCAGCGATGGACACGGCAGAGCGCATTGTTTCGGCGCTCTCGGAGCCTTACCCGCAAGTGCTGGCACCGGTGTCGGCCAGCGCGGGAGTGGCACTGTTTCCGCGCCATGGCTCCGACACCAAAACCCTGGCGCTGGCGGCTGACCAAGCCCTGTACCGCGCCAAGCAAGCGGGCAAGCGGCGCGCAATGCTGGCCTGAGGCGTCGGTGCAGGCCCCAGCCTGTACCATGCCGCAACTCCTGAAAGCGCCCATGGCCACGCCCGCCACACTGTTCGCCCCCTTGCACCCCACACTGCTGCACACCCTGCAGATCGATCCGGCGCAGCACCCCCGCGGCATGGCCCACCTGAGCGCGGCCAGCGGCCTGGTGCGTGTGCGCCAGCGCCTGTATGTGGTGGCTGACGACGAGTTGCACCTGGGCCAGTTTGACGACTGCGGCAGCCCCACGCCTGCAGCCGCACCCGGCCGCTTGTTGCGCCTGCTGGACGGCGAACTGCCTCAGGGCAAAAAGCAGCGCAAGGCGGCCAAACCGGATCTGGAGAGTTTGGCCCTGTTGCCCCCTTTGCCGGGTTGTCCGGCGGGCGCACTGCTGGCCCTGGGCTCGGGCTCGCGGCCCAACCGAGAAACCGGTGTGCTGGTGGCGCTGGACGTGGTGGGCCAACCCAATGGCCGTATGGCTACGCTGGATCTGGGCGGACTCTATGCGCCGCTGCACAAGCGTTTTGCAGACCTCAATATCGAGGGCGCGCTGGTGGTCAGCGGTGAGCTGCTGCTCTTGCAGCGTGGCAACCTGGCGGACCCCCACAGCGCCTGCATCCGTTACGACTGGAACCAGATTGCGCCATGGCTGGCAGGCCTGCAGCCCCAGCCACCCGCCGCCAAAAGCGTGCAACGGATGGACCTGGGGCATGTGGACGGTGTGCCGCTCACGCTGACCGACGGCACACCGTTGCACGGCGGTGCTTGGGCTTTTGCTGCCGTGGCCGAGAGCACGGACGACAGCTATGCGGATGGTGCCTGTGTGGCCAGTGCGGTTGGTATCGTGTTGCCCGACGGCCAGGTGCGGCAGGTGCATCTCTTGCACGGTGCACCCAAGGTGGAAGGCCTTGCCGTGCTGTCCGATGGCAGCGATTGGGTGTTTACCATGGTGACCGACCCCGACGACCCCCAACAGGCCGCGCAGCTGTTGCAGCTGCGCCTGCCCCAGGACAAGGACACACAAGCATGACATTGCACCGCCGCCACGCCGCGTTTGCTGCCCTTTGGTTGCTCAACCTTCCGATCACGTTTGCCCAGCCGGTGCACCTGACCGGCAACAGCCCCGCCCTGGTGGACGCAGCGGCGCGTGGGCAGTGGGGCAAGGTGCTGGTGCTGTTGGACGGTGGGGCGCCAATTGAATCGCGCGCGGACACGGCGCGCAGCCGCAACGCCACGCCCGTGCTGGCCGCCACGCAGGGCAACCATGTGGATGTGGTGCGTCTGCTGGTCTCCCGCGGTGCCAATGTGAATGCGCAGGATGCGCAGCAAGACAGTGCCTTCCTGCTGGCCAGTGCCAGTGGTTACACCGACATCGTGCAGGCCACCTTGGCCGCAGGTGCCGATTTGGCCAGCACCAACCGCTACGGCGGCACCGCCCTGATTCCGGCCTGCCACTACGGCCATGTGGATACCGTGCGCCTGCTGCTCACCACCCGGATTGCGGTAGACCACGCCAACAATCTGGGCTGGACCGCGCTGCTGGAGGCCGTGATCCTGGGCGATGGCGGGCTGGCGCATGCCGAAATCGTGCGCATGCTGATTGCGGCCAAGGCCGATGTGAACCTGGCCGATGCCCAGGGCGTAACCCCCTTGCAGCACGCGCTGGCCCGCAAGCAGGTGCATGTGGCCGAGCTGCTGCGCGACGCCGGAGGCCGCTGATGGGGATGTACATCGGTGCACTGGCCGCCCAGAGCGGTGCCAGCGCTGGGAGCGCTTACTCTTCCAGAAAGTCGCCCGCGGTGGGCGCTTCGCTCGGGTCACGTGCCTTGCGCACGCCATGCTTGGCCAGAATTTCTACATAAAACTGCGTACCGCCACTCTGCACCACGGCGTCAATCAGCTTGGTGATTTCGGCCAGGTGGGCGGTCTGGGCGGCGTCTTCGGTGGGGCCAAAACGGCAGTCAAAGTCCCAAAAGTCCACGCCTTCGGGCAGGTCGCGGCGGCGCTCGCGTTTCACGTATTTGCGGATTTCGTGCTTGGTGGCTTCGAGCAGACGCTCAGGGTGTTTGCCTTCTACGGCAAGGGGAAATGTCTTTTTCATGGGGGTCCTGGGCCAACAAGGGCGGGTGGGCGATGATACGCCCCATGCAGGAACGCCACCCCACCCCCGACAAAGACACCATTGCCCTATTGCCGCCGTTCGAGCGCCTGGGGCTCGACCGTATCACCTTGGTGAGCACGGGCGCAGAGGCCAAAGAGGCCTATGCGGCCTTGACCGACACCCCCGCCTGGGGCTTTGACACCGAATCCAAACCCACCTTCAAGGTGGGCGATGTGTCCGACGGGCCGCACATTCTGCAACTGGCCACGCCAGAGCGCGCCTGGGTGTTCCAGTTGATGGACCCCGCCTGCAGCGCTGTGGCGGCCGAGTTGCTGGCCCTGGGCGGCATTGCCAAGGCCGGCTTTGGCCTGGGCGATGACAAGAAACGTATTGTGAGCAAGCTGGGGGTGCAGCCCCAAGGCATTCTGGAGCTCAACACGGTGTTCCGCGAGCGCGGTTACCGCAAGGACATGGGCGTGAAAGGCGCGGTGGCCGTGCTGTTCAAGCAGCGCTTCATGAAGTCCAAAAAAGCCGCCACCAGCAACTGGGCCAATGCGCGGCTGAGTGAGTCGCAGCTGGTGTACGCCGCGAATGACGCGTATGCCGCCATCCGCGTGTTCCACGCGCTGGACCTGGCCTAAAGCGCTGGTCTGAGGCCAGGCCCGGTGGGTTGGTGGGGCTTAGTGCACCACGAATTCGTAGGCCACTTCCTCGCTCTCCACCATGTCCAGGATGTCGTTGAGCTCGTCTTCGCTCTCGGTGCTGGCCCAGGTTTCTTCGGGGTTGGTGGCAAACAGGGGTTCGATGGCTACGTCCAGAAACTGGCCGTTGGGCAACTTGAGCACGGGTGTGCCTTCCGAGGTTTCGACCAGCTCCCATTCGTCAGGTACGGACATTTCGAGTTTGATGGTGACGTGGAGTTTTTTCATAAGTTTCCTTGGTGGCTGAGGCGGCGAGGTTAACCCAGCCAGCCGTAAGATGGATGACACCCCCTTCCGCCGAGCCCGCCATGCACATCACCGTTTACAGCACCCGCCCTTATGACCGGGCCGCCCTCAGCGCTGCCGCACAGGGCACGCCGCACCAGTGGACCTTTCTGGATGTGCGGCTGGACACCAGCACCGTAGCCACCGCAGCCGGGGCCGACGCGGTGTGTGTATTTGTGAACGACCAGCTACCGCGCGAAGTGCTGCAGGCCCTGCATGCGCTGGGCGTGCGCCTGGTGGTGCTGCGCTGCGCCGGCTTCAACCAGGTGGACCTGGCGGCTGCGGCCGAGCTGGGCATGGCCGTAGCCCGTGTGCCTGAATATTCGCCCTACGCCGTGGCCGAGCACACGCTGGCGCTGGTGCTCACGCTCAACCGGAAAATCCACCGCGCCTACGCCCGTGTGCGCGAGGGCAACTTTGCGCTGGATGGCCTGCTGGGTTTTGACCTGCATGGCCGCACCATCGGTGTGGTGGGTACGGGCCGCATTGGTGAAACCTTTTGCCGCCTGATGACCGGTTTTGGCTGCACGCTGCTGGCGGCAGACCCGCAGCCCAACCCGGACTGTGTGGCCCTGGGCGTGTTGTACGTGCCGCTGCCCGAGCTGTTGGCGCGCAGCGATGTAGTGAGCCTGAACTGTCCACTCACGCCGCAGACCCATCACCTGATTGACGCGGCGGCTTTTGCCGGCATGAAGCGCGGCGCCATGCTGGTCAACACCAGCCGCGGCGCGGTGGTGGACACCCGCGCCGCCATTGAGGCATTGAAGAGCGGGCAACTGGGCGCCCTGGGGCTGGATGTGTACGAGGAGGAGGGCGACTTGTTCTTTCGTGACCTCTCGGGCGCAGCGATTCAGGACGATGTGTTTGCCCGTCTGCTTACCTTTCCCAATGTGGTGGTCACCGGGCACCAGGCGTTTTTTACCGAAGATGCGCTGGCTGCCATTGCCCGCACCACGCTGGACAACATCAGCAGCTTTGCAGCCACGGGCCAGCCGCGCCACCCGGTGTCGGTGGAGCGCGTCGTCTAAGTTGGACGCTCAGTGGGCCGGGGCACGGCCCCAGACGAGCAGCAGGTTGTTGGCCGGCAGCGCGTGGCGCGCCTGAAGTTGCAGACCGGCCAAGCCCGCCTGTTCCTGCACATCATCCAGTTGGCGAATGCCAAAACTCGCATCATGCGTGCGCAGACTCTGGTCGAAGTCCAGATTGCTTTGTGTGGGCACCACGCCGGCTTCGAAGTAGGGGCCGTAGGTAACCAGCTTGCCGCCCGGCGCCAGGTGCGTGGCGGCACCGCGCATCAGCGCGGTGCAGGCCTCCCACGGCGCGATGTGCAGCATGTTGATGCACAGGATCAGGTCAAACGGTGTGTCTTCCAGTTGCCAGGGTGTTTTGCACACGTCCAGCGGCAGTGCCACGTTCACATTGGCCAGGTCGGCTTCGGTGGCGCGCACCTCGATGTTGTAGAGCGCACCGGGGTGGACCTCGGTCGGCTGCCAGGTCCAGAGCGGCATCTGCTGCGCCAACCACACCACATGCTGGCCAGTGCCAGAGGCAATCTCCAGCGCCGTGCCCTGCGCGGGCAGAAAGGTCTGCAGCGTTTCCAGAATGGGCTGTTTGTTGCGTTCGGCAGAGGGGCTGAAGTCGGGTTGGGCCATGGGGCAATGATAGCGGGCCGGTTTTATGCGTCAAAAGAGCTGCTAACCCCCGTAGAACAAGCGCCAGCAGCTCCTGAAACGATAGCGGTGCTAGTGTGGCATCGGTGCTTGCACCATGGCCTGCTGGCCGTAGCGCACTACCTTGCCACCGTGCTCGGCCGCGTAGGCCGCAGCCTCCGCGTGGGTGCTGAACCAGGCGTTGGGGTAGCCGTATTCGCGGCCCGTGGTGTAGTGCGCAAAGTCATGCGCAGCCTGCGCACGCAGTGTGGGCAGGTACTCGGCCCAACTGGCGTGGCCCGCCTCCGCCGCCAGTGTGCGCAAGAAATGCTTGCGCTGCAGCAGGTGCCGCTGGCGGTACAGGCTGCTGAGTGATAACTCGGAAAACAGGCCCGCGCTGTGCGCACGCCGCAAGGCGGGGAGCGCCTGCGTGAGCGTGCCGGTCTGGGCGGCGCGGTGCAGCAGGCGGGCCTGGCGCAAGGCCAGGTCCAGCGCGCTGGGGCTGGTGTGTTGTGGAATGCTGGAAATGTGCATACCGACTCCTTGGAACAATCGGCCGTTCTCGCAGTGGGCCAGTGAGGAGGGGGTATGCAAGCGGGGTGCTTGCGATGCAGGTGCTTCGGCTTTTGCGAGGCGGGCGTCCTGCAAGCCCGCCGCTATTGTAGAGGCGCGGGCTGCAGGGCTACAGCCCGCAGCCCAGCCGCGCACTCACGGCCTGCGCGTCGGGCGCATCAAACACCATGTTGTGCTGCTCGGTCAGTGGGCCGCCGCCGGGCTCCACGCCACCGCGGGCGTCGTAGCCCACGGCCTTGAACTTCCACACCGTGCCGATGCGCTTGAGGTTGCCCACGTGGGCGCCGTCGGGCGTGTGCACACTGTGGACATTGGTGTTTACCGGGATCAGGTGGAGTTCGGTCACGGGCGGTACCAAGGCTGGTTGATGAAGGGCTGGCCGAAGACAACGGGTTCGCCCACGCGGGGCAGCACGGTTTGCACGCCGGCCGTTTGGGCCGCGGCCAGGGTGCGCACGGCGGGCTCGGCCCAGTCATGGTAGGCCAGGTTGAAGGTGGCCCAGTGCACCGGCAGCAGGGTGGTGGCACCCAGGTCCCGCGCGGCTTGCACCGCAGACTCGGGGGCCATGTGAATGTCCATCCAGGTGTCGCCATAGGCGCCCACTTTGACCAGGGCCAGTTGCGGTGCGCCCAGCTTGTCGCGGATGGCTTTGAAGTGCCCGGCGTAGCCGGTGTCGCCGCTGTAGTACATCGAATGCGCGGGTCCTTTCACCATCCACGACGCCCACAGCGTGGAGTTGTCCATGCTGGTGCGGCCCGAGTAGTGGCGCGCTGGCGTGCAGTGGATGGTCACGTCCTTGATGCTGGCTTGCTCCCACCAGTCCATCTCGTGGATCTGCGCGGCAGGCACGCCCCAGCGCGCCAGGTGCGCGCCAATGCCCAGGCCCGCATAGATGTGGGTGCCACCCTGCGCCAGGTGGCGGATGGTGTCCCTGTCCAGGTGGTCAAAGTGGTCGTGGGAGATCACCACGGCGTCAATGTTCTTCCACTGTTCCAGTGGCAGCGGCGCCGGGTGCAGGCGCTTGGGGCCTATCCACTGGAAGGGCGAAGCCCGCAGCGACAGCACCGGGTCGGTCAGGATGCGCACACCGTCCAGTTCCACCAGCACACTGGCGTGGCCGAGCCACCAACTGCGCAGGCCAGGGGCTGCGGGGGCATCGAGCTGCTCGGCCCGCATCTTCACCACCGGCACTTCAAAGGTGGGCTCGCGCACTTGCTCGCCCAGGTAGTCGTGCAGCTCGCGGGCGAGCGACATATGGCTGACGTACGGCGGCGTGTTCTCAAAGCGGCCATGCTGGAACTGGGGCGACTGCTGCATGCGCTGCAGGCGTGCGCCTTCGAAGGTGCCGCCAAAGGTGGGCAGCTGCAGCGTGCCCCAGGTGAGCAGTGCCAGCAGCACGGCAAGCCCGGTCAGCCACTTAAAAAACTGGACGGTGCGGTGCATGGACAGACTCCCTGTGTGGTTTGCGCGCAGTGTATGCGGCTTGAGTTTAAGTGCCAAATAGGCCTCTAACCCTTATGGAATATGCGCAAACAGCTACTGAAACAATAGCAACCCAGGCGAGTGGCGCTTGCCCGTATGCTTCTGGCTTTCTTCTGTGGTGGGGGTGGTGATGAAAAAAATCGTACTGGGTTGGCTGTGGGCACTGAGCACCACCCTGGCATGGGCGCAGGCCCCCGTGCCGATGCTGTGGAAGGTGAGTGACGCTGACAACAGCATCTACCTGCTGGGTTCTTTTCACATGCTCAAGCCCAGCGACTACCCGCTGGCCCCCAGCGTGGGCGCCGCGCTGGCCGATGTACAGCAGGTTTATTTTGAAGTGGCGCCGCGCGAGATGGCTGACCCCGCCTTGCCCGCCCGGATGATGCAGGCCGCCACGCGCACCGATGACAAGACCCTGCAGCAAGCCGTGTCGCCAGCCACCTGGCGGGCGCTGCAGCGCTACGCGGCCAAGAACCAGATGGACGTGGCCAGCCTGCAAGGCCTCAAACCCTGGTTTGTGGCCATGCTGCTGGCACTGACGGAAAGCCAGAAGCTGGGCCTGAACCCCGCGCTGGGGCTGGACCAGCACCTGATGGAGCGCGCCGCCCAAACCGGCAAACCCACGCAGGGCCTGGAAACGGCCGAGGCCCAGATTGCCATGCTCGACAGCCTGGACGGCACGCTGCAAGACGCCTATCTGCAAGACACGCTGCGCGAGATTGGCGATTTCAAGGCGCTGTTTGAAGCGCTGCACACCGCCTGGCGCCAGGGCGACGCCAGCGCACTGGAGCGCGCGGCACTGGCCGAGATGCGTGACCAGTACCCCGTGCTCTACCAGCGTGTGAATGTGGACCGCAACAAGGTCTGGCTGCCGCAGCTCGAAGCCCTGCTCAAAGACAAGGTCCGTGACAACGTGCTGGTGGTGGTGGGCGCGCTGCATCTGGTGGGCAGCGACGGTGTGGTGCACCTGCTGGCCGGCAAGGGCTACCGGGTGGAGCGCCTGCCTTAGCCCGACTTAGGGCTGACTGTCTAACTAAAGCAACAGAAGCCTAGGGTAAACCCTTGATCGATGTATAGGGTTTACCCTATACTGCAGTGCAACATCAGTTGTTTTTACTTTCTAGGAGCCCACCATGGCCAGCACCACTCTGAACAGCCTCTCCCTGCCTTCCAGCGCCCAGCCTACCGTGGGTGCGTCCCTGCAAGCCCTGCTGGCAGCCGGTCAGGCCCTGGCAGTTGCCGTGTGGCAAGCGGCCCTGGGTGCCAAGCCCGCTGCAGCCAAGACCGCATACCAGGAAGCGGAAGAGCTGCGCACCTACGCTGCGCAAATCCAGAGCGCGGACCCTGAATTTGCGAACGACCTGTTCGCCGCCGCCGACCGCCACGAAGGCCTGTAAGCAAGCCTTCGCGCAGGCCGACCGCCTGCTCCCCTTACATCGTGGGGTAATCGGTGTAGCCCTTGGCACCGGGCGAATAGTAGGTGCTGCTGTCTGGCGCATTGAGCGCCGCCCCGGCCTTGATGCGCTCTGGCAGGTCGGGGTTGGCGATGTAGGTATTGCCAAACGCGACCGCATCCAGCTTCCCTTCCTGAATGGCCAGCGCCGCTTCTTCTGCGCTGTAGCCCATATTGCCCATCAGCACGCCCTTGTATTTTTCGCGGGCCACCGTCATCACGTCGCCGGTTTGCACGCCAAAGAAGTCAGCCCGCATCAGGTGCAGGTAGGCCAGTTTGAAGTCGTTGAGCCTCTCGGCCAGGTAGGCAGTCAGGCCCACGGGGTCGCTGTCCTTCATGCTGTTGTAGCTGTTCAGTGGCGACAGGCGGAGGCCCACACGCTCCGAGCCAATCGCCGCACTCACGGCCGTCAACACCTCGAACAAAAAGCGCGCCCGGTTTTCCACAGAGCCGCCATACCCATCGGTGCGCTGGTTGCAGCCATCGCGCAGGAACTGGTCAATCAGGTAGCCATTGGCGCCGTGCACTTCCACCCCGTCAAAACCGGCTGCGACGGCGTTCTTCGCGCCCTGCGCAAAGGCCGCCACGATGGTGGCAATCTCGTCGGTGCCAAGCGCGTGGGGCACGGCGTGGGGCACCTTGCCAGCGGGCGTGTGGATCTCGCCCTCAATGGCGGTGGCGCTGCTGGAGACGGTGCGTTGGCCGCCGTTGATGCCGGGGTGCGCGGCGCGGCCCGCGTGCCAGATCTGCATGAAGATACGCCCGCCCTTGGCGTGCACGGCGGCGGTGGTCTTCTTCCAGCCTTCAATCTGTTCTGCGGAGTAGATGCCGGGCTCGGCCACAAAGGCCGACGTGCCCTCCACCACCATGGTGCATTCGGTAATCAAGAGGCCGCCGCTGGCACGCTGTGCGTAGTACTCGGCCATCAGGTCGTTGGGCTGGTGCTCGGTGCCCGCGCGGGTGCGCGTCAGCGGAGCCAGCACAAAACGGTTGGGAAGGGTCAGCGCGCCAACTTGCAGGGGATTAAAAAGCATGGAAATTAAGTCCAGAGAGTGAGACAACAAGGGCCGAGAAGGTACCACCCGCCGAATACACCGAGGGCGGTGGGGTTACTGGAAAGTGGGGTAGTTCAGGGTACAAAGCCCAGTGCGGCCACGGGCGGCAGGTCCTGGCTCACGGTGTGCCAGTGTTCGCCCGCATCGGCGCTGACCCACAGGCCGCCGGTGGTGGACGCCATGGCCAGGGTCTGGCGGTCGGCGGCCAGTTCCAGGCAATGCCGGTACACCAGATGGTACGCATGCGCTTGCGGCAGGCCGGCGCCAAACGTCCGGAAGGTCTTGCCGCCGTCGTCGGTGCGGTTCACCACCATCCGGCCTTCCACCGGGTAGCGGTGCGTGTCCGCCTGCGCCGGCACCAGCCAGGCGCGCAGCGGGTCTTGCGGGTCGCAGGCCACGGCAAAACCAAAACCCGACGGTGCCGGCGCCGTGATGCGCTCCCACTGCTGCCCGCCGTTGGCGCTGCGGTAGATGCCGCAGTGGTGCTGCGCCCACAACACATCGGGCTGGGCAGTGCACTGCACCACGCGGTGCGGGTCCTGGGTGTTCTGGTCGTCGGCGCTGTCCGTGGGCAGGTAGTCGGCCGTCATGCCGGCTGCTGTGAGGGCCCAGCTTGCCCCGCCGTCCCGCGTTTGCCACACACCGCCGCACGAGATGGCCACCGTGATGTGCTGCGGATCGCGCGGGTCCACCAGCACCGAGTGCATGCCCGGAAAGTCATTGCCACCACCAAACCAGCCCGGGCGGCGCGGGTCCTTCCACAGCGCGGTGCAAAGTTCCCAACTGGCGCCCCAGTCCTCCGACTTGAACAGCCCCGCCGGCATGCAGCCGGCCCACAGTGTGCCTGGCTGGTCGGCGCTGCCCGGGGTGAGCGCCCAGACCAGGTCCACATTCCAGGGCGTGGGGTCGTCGGCCAGCGGGCCGCTGGAGGGCTTGGGCGGGAAGGCGGGCGCCGCGATCTCGGTCCAGCTGGCGCCCTGGTCGGTGCTCTTGCGCAGCTTCACGCCAAAGTGGCCCATGCGCAGCGCGGCCCACCAGTGGCCGGTACGTGGGTCGGCCAGCACCTGGGTGACCGGGTCACCCGCAAAGTGGTGGCCCACCACCGCCCATTGCGCGCCCTGGCCGCATACCACAAACAGGCCTTTACGGCTGGCTACCAACAGTGTTTGCATAGCTTATGTCTCCGATGAACTGCTTTTACGGCCTGGCCGCCCCAAGGTGAAACGCGGTTCCTCTCCGGGGGGAGCGCAGTGCACAAAGTAGCAAGCGTGGGGCCATGCCCTAGCCGCCGGTCAGGGCCTGAATCACCAGCACGCTGTCGCCGCTGGCCAACGGCTGGCTGAGGGTTTGCCGGTCCATCACCATGGTCTTGTTGATGAACACCGCCACATGTTTACGGATATGGCCTTGGTCGTCCAACACATAGTGACGCAGGCCGGGTGCGGCAGCCAGCGCGGCATCCAATACGGCGCGCAGGCTGCCGGGCGCCACACGTTGCGGCGCGCATTCCACGTGGCGACGCAAGCTGGCTGCAAACTCCACCTTCACCATGGCTTCCCTTTGTTCAAGGGCTGCAGTATTGCCATCGCAGAGCCAGTTGGCAAGACCTGGTCGCTTCACTGCCTGGGCAGCATCAGGCTTGCACTGTGATGCGTTTTTGCTGCACGTATTCCTTGTACTGTGTCAGCGGAATCGCTGTCAGGCCCGCGTTGCCGTTTTCGTCGGTCCAGCTCAGTGTGGCGCTGTCTGCCGCCAGCTCTACCTGTATGGGCCCCAGTGGAATCTGCAGAGGGGCGCCATCGCCTGGGCGGTAGGTCACGTGGTCCGTTACGGTGGCGTGTTGGGTCATGGGGGCTCCTAGGGTGAAAGACCCATTACGCGCCCGCCGCGCCGCGCGGTATGTCGGACAAAGCCGCGACCTGCTGTTTCCCCGGGGCGCTGCAGGCCGCAGAGGTATTGGGTTTTATGTATAAAAAATGCCTCTGGAGCTTATGGATATTGCGCGAGTAGCTATAAATACAGGAGCAAATTGTGGCCCATGTACCATGCTGCTCCTATGCAAACCTCCCACTTTTACCCAATAGGCAGCCCCGGTCAGGCATGGGGCCCCGCAGAGCGCGCCCAGTGGCGCGCACGCCAGGTGCGCCAGCGCAGTTATGCCGACGATGTGCTGCGGGCGGTCGCGGATCTGCGCGACCGTTTTGACGTGGACACCTATGGCGAGGTGGTCTACGGGGACGAGCGTTTTGCGCTCATGGCCATCCGCAGCCGCCACTGGAATGCCGCGCTGCCCAGCGTGCTGGTGACCGGTGGCGTGCATGGCTACGAGACTAGCGGTGTGCACGGTGCGCTGCGTTTTGTGGACGCGCACGCCGCCACCTACGCAGACCGGGTGAACCTGCTGGTGGCACCGTGTGTGAGCCCCTGGGCCTACGAGCGCATTCAGCGCTGGAACCATGACGCGCTGGACCCCAACCGCAACTTCCGCGCGGACAGCCCCGCGCAAGAGAGCGCGGCACTCTTGCGCCTGGTGACACCGCTGTACGGCCAGTTTGCCGCCCACATCGACCTGCACGAAACCACCGACACCGACGAGACTGAATACCGCCCCGCCGTGGCCGCCCGTGACGGCAAACCGTTCGAGCCCGGTACCATCCCGGACGGCTTTTATCTGGTGGACGACAGCGCCAACCCCCAGCCCGCGTTCCAGCAGGCCATCATCGACGCGGTACAGCGCGTCACCCATATCGCCCCGGCAGACGCGCAGGACGGCATCATCGGCTCACCGCTGGTGGCGCATGGTGTGATCCACTACGCCATGGCAGAGCTGGGTCTGTGCGCCAGCATCAGCGGTGCGCGCTACACCAGTACCACCGAGGTCTACCCTGACAGCCCCCGCGCCACGCCCGAGCAGTGCGTTGCCGCGCAGGTGGCCGCCGTGTGTGCGGCGGTGGAGTTTGTGGGCTATAAAACGGCATGAGCGATACCCCCAACGAAGCCCGCACCCCGTTTGAATGGATAGGTGGTGAACCCGTGGTCCGCAGCCTGGGGGACCGTTTTTACGACCTGATGGATCTGGAGCCCGGCTACACCGAATTGCGGGCCGCGCATGGCAGCTCGCTGGACAAGGCACGAGACCACCTGTTCTGGTTTTTGTGTGGCTGGCTCGGCGGTCCGGATTATTTTGTGGAGCGTTTTGGCCACCCGCGGCTGCGGGCGCGGCACATGCCTTTCAAGATCGGCATTCTGGAGCGCGACCAATGGCTGGCCTGCATGGACCAGGCCATGGGCGACACCGGTGTTCCTGTCGAACTGCGCGAGCGGCTCAAGACCTCGTTTTTTCAGACGGCAGACTGGATGCGCAATGTGGGGGCGTGAGCCGCACAGCAATACTTGAGCGCCATGGAAAACCTTGATGTGATGGTCTTGCGGGCCCTGTGCGGCTGGCGCCAAGCCGGGCGGCGCGCGCTGCTGGCCACGGTGGTGCGCACCTGGGGCTCGTCGCCGCGGCCCGTGGGGTCCATCATGGCGCTGAGCGAGGATGGCGCGGTGCTTGGTTCGGTGTCGGGCGGGTGTATTGAGGACGATTTGATTTTTCGTTTCACGCGGGCCTACGCGTCCGATGGGGCGGCGCCCAGCGATGGTGTGCAGCAGATTCCCAGCGGCCCGCCGCAGCGCGTGAAGTATGGCGTCACCGCCGACGAGGCACACCGCTTTGGCCTGCCCTGTGGTGGCACGCTGGAGCTGCTGCTGGAGTTCGACCCTGACGCCACCTGCCTGGCAGAGCTGGTGGTGCGCCTGGAGCAAGGTCAGCTGGTGCGGCGCACGGTGCGACTGGCCGATGGCGTGGTGGGCTTGCAACCTGCCAGCACCCCGGCGGCACTGGCTGTCTCGGATGCGGAACTGGCCAACACCTTTGGGCCGGAATACCGCCTGCTCATCATCGGTGCCGGGCAGCTCAGCGAGTATGTGGCGACCATGGCGCAGTTCAGCGGTTTTGCCGTGACGGTGTGTGACCCGCGCGAGGAGTACCGCGGTGCCTGGGCCGTGCCCGGCGTGACGGTGAGCAGCGGCATGCCTGATGAGGTGGTGACTGCTTTCAAGCCCGACAGCCGCAGCTGTGTGATTGCGCTCACCCACGACCCCAAGCTGGACGATCTGGCGCTGTTGGAGGCGCTGCAGTCGGACGCCTTCTACATCGGTGCCATTGGCTCGCGCCGCAACCACGCGGCCCGCCGCCAACGCATGTTGGAACACCTGGCACAGACGCCCCAAACGCTGGCGCGTCTGCGCGGCCCCATTGGCATTTACATCGGCAGCAAGACACCGCCCGAGATTGCGGTGAGCGTGATGGCGGAAATACTGGCCGTCAAAAACGGGGTGACCTTGCCGCGCGACATGGCGGTGTCCCATGCCAAGGACGAATTGGCCATCGCCCACAACGACCCCGGCACTCGGGTCTGCGGCGTGCCGCAACCCTGACAGATCAGGCCAGCGTGCGGCCCAGGGCCGTAGCCGCCTCCAGCAGTTGGGGCACATGTTGCAAGGCTTGCTGCAGCGGCATGCGGGCGGCTGGCGCCTGCAGCGCCACGGCCGTGCGCACCGCGCGGCTGCCAGCTTGCAGCACGGGTACGGCCACACACACCAGACCGTCCACAAACTCTTCCGCATCCACGGCATAGCCTTGGCGCACGATCTGTGCGAGCTCGTCTTCCAGCGCCTGGCGCTGGGTCAGGGTGGTGGCGGTGTAGCGGGGCAGGGGCAGGCTGTCCAGCAGGGCCGCACGCGCCTGTTCGGTCATATACGCCAGAAACAGCTTGCCACTGGCCGAACAGTGGATGGGGACACGCGTGCCGGCCTTGAGTTCCATGCGCAGCGGAAAGGCCGACTCCACCCGGTCCAGGTACATCACGTCGGTGCCGCTCAGGGCCGTGAGGTTGCAGCTCTCGCCCACCACACTCACCAGCTGGCGCAGCACCGCGTGGCGCACGCCGCGGCGCGTGTCGGCACTCAGCACGTTCTCGGCCAGGCGTACCAGCCGGGCGGCGGGCGCATAGAGGCGGCCGCCGGGCTCGCGCGTGACCAGGCCCCCGGCCTCCAGCTGCGCCAGCATGCGGTGCACGCTGGGCTTGGGCCAACCGCTGCTGCGCACGGCGTCGGCCAGACTGAAGGGCTGGCCCGTGGCGCAGACCAGGTCCAGCAACTCAAACATGCGCAGGGCGGGCGTGGGTTTGTCCATGGCTTGGGTGATGGTTCCGGAATTCGAGACAAATAACTATAAATATCTGAGACAAAAAACTGCGCTGATTATGCTCATGGCATTGTTGATACACCAGTCCCCGCATGCCACTTCCCTTCCAAAACACGGTTCTCACTGGCGCTTGCGGCGGCCTGGGCCAGGCGCTGGCGCGCCAGTTGCTGGCCCAGGGCTCGGTGGTGGCGCTGGTGGGGTTGAACCATCCTGCGCTGGAGGCGCTGGCCGCCACCGCCCCCTACCGCTGTGCCATTTACACGCCCGATGTGGCCGACCCGCAGGCCATGCAGGCCTGTGCACAGGACTGGGTCGGCCGCTTTGGCGTGCCCGACTTGTTGATTGCCAATGCCGGCGTAGCTGGGGGTTTTGACACCGCCCAGGCCGACGACCTGGCGGTGATGCGCCGCATGTTGGAGATCAATGTGCTGGGCGTGGCCACCACGTTTCAGCCGTTTCTGGACGCCATGCGTGCCCAGGGCCGCGGCAGCCTGGTGGGCGTGGCCAGCCTGGCTGGTTGGCGCGGCATGCCGGGCAACGGCGCCTACTGCGCGAGCAAGGGCGCACTGATTCGCTACCTGGAGAGCCTGCGTGCCGAGTTGCGAGGCAGCGGCCTGCGCGTGCACACCGTGAGCCCGGGCTACCTGCGCACGCCGCTGACCGCGGGCAACCAGTTTGTGATGCCCGGCCTCATGGAGGCCGATGACGCGGCGCGTGCGCTGCTGGCCGCCGTGGCCCGTGGGCGCGAGCAGATTGTGCTGCCGCGCCACATGGGCTGGTTGTCGCGGGCGCTGAGCCTGCTGCCCACCGCCTGGCACGACCGCATCCTGCTGGGCCAGCCGCGCAAGCCACGCGTGGGCGAAGCGGGCGCCACGGCCATTCCGGGCCTGCCACCGCGCCCCTGATTCTTTTTACGACAAGCACCCGAGAGAGACTTTGATGACCGAGACTTTGAAGCGTGCCGCGACACGCGACTGCATTGCCCTGATTGGCGCTGGCCCCAGTGGCCTGGCCGCCGCCCGCAACCTGCAAAAGCAGGGCCTGCCCTTCCAGGGCTTTGAGGCCCACACCGATGTGGGTGGCCTGTGGAACATCGACAACCCGCGCAGCACGGTTTACGAGTCGGCCCACCTGATCTCCAGCAAGACCACCACCGAGTTCAGCGAATTCCCCATGCGCCCCGAAGTGGCCGACTACCCCAGCCACAAGGAGATGCGCCAGTACTTCTTCGATTTCGCCGACCACTTTGGCCTGCGCGCACACTTTCATTTTGGTGCCAAGGTGTTGTCGGTCAAGCCCTTGGGCGATCACGTGGCGCCGCTATGGCGTGTGGAATGGCAGGATGCCGGTGGTGGTGTGCACAGCGCAGAATTCAAGGGTGTGGTGATTGCCAATGGCACCTTGGCAGAGCCCAACATGCCCGCGTTTGACGGGCACTTTGACGGCGAACTGCTGCACACCGCGGCCTACAAGAGCGCGGAGATGTTCCGCGGCAAACGCGTGCTGGTGGTGGGGGCGGGCAACTCGGGCTGCGACATTGCGGTGGACGCGGTGCATGCGGCACGGAGCGTGGACATCTCGGTGCGCCGTGGCTACTACTTTGTGCCCAAGTACGTGTTTGGCAAACCGGCCGATACCTTGGGTGGCAAAGTCAAGTTGCCAGCCTGGCTCAAGCAAAAGGTGGACAGCACGGTGCTGGGCTGGTTCACCGGCGACCCCAGCCGTTTTGGCTTTCCCAAGCCCGACTACAAGATGTACGAGTCGCACCCGGTGGTGAACTCGCTGGTGCTGCACCACCTGGGCCATGGCGACTTGCATGTGAAGGGCGACATTGCGCGTCTGGACGGACACACCGTGCACTTCAAGGACGGCAGTGCCAAGGACTACGACCTGATTCTGTGCGCGACGGGTTACCGCCTGCACTACCCTTTTATGGATGTGAAGCTGTTGAACTGGCAGGGCATGTCGCCCCAGCTCTACCTCAACATCTTCTCGCCCCAATACGACAACCTGGCCGTGATGGGCATGATCGAAGCCAGTGGTATTGGCTGGCAGGGCCGGTACGAGCAGGGCGAGCTGGTGGCGCGCTACTTCAAGGCGCGTGATGCCGGCAGCGCAGCCGCTGCCGCGCTGTGCCGCGCCAAGGCCGGCCCACCACCCGACCTGAGTGGCGGCTACCGCTACCTCAAGCTCGAACGCATGGCCTATTACGTGCACAAGGACACCTACCGCGCTGCGGTGCGTGCCGCCAGCGCTGCACTGGTCTGAGCCTCACTCACCACAACCAGGAAACGCGCCATGCTGCCTGTCGACGAAATACGCCTGAATTTCAACCCCGCCTCGCTGGTGGTTCTCAACATCGTGCTGGGCTTTCTGATGTTCGGCATTGCGCTGGACACACGCGTGGCCGACTTCAAACGTGTGCTGCGCATGCCCGTGGCCATGGCCGCGGGCATTGCGGCGCAGTTTGTGGTGTTGCCTGCGGTGACCTATGCGCTCACGCTGGCGCTGAACCCTGGCCCCAGCATTGCACTGGGCATGATTCTGGTGGCCTGCTGCCCGCCCGGCAATGTAAGCAACATCCTCACGCACCGGGCGCAAGGCAATGTCGCGCTGTCGGTGTCCATGACGGCGATTTCCAACGCGCTGGCGATTGTGCTGATGCCCCTGAACTTTGCGTTCTGGGCTGGCATGCACCCCACGGCCTCAACCCTGTTTCGCAGCATCGCGCTGGACCCGCTGGAAATGGCGGGCCACATCGTGGTCATCATCGGTGTGCCCTTTGTGCTGGGCATCGCCTGCGCCGAGAAGCTGCCACGCTTGACCGAGAAGGTGCGCAAGCCAGCCCGCATCCTGAGTTTTCTGTGCCTCATTGGGTTCATCGTTGGTGCGGTAGCCGGCAACTGGCGCTACTTTCTGGACTACGTGGGCCTGGTGCTGCTGGCCGTGGCCATCCACGATGCGTTGGCCTTCGGCACGGGCTATCTGTGCGCGCGTGCCACGGGCCTCTCGGACTACGACCGCCGTGCCGTGTCGATTGAGGTGGGCATCCGCAACGCGGGCCTGGGCTTGGTGCTGATCTTCAGCTTCTTTGGTGGCCTGGGCGGCATGGCCGTGGTGGCCGGGGTGTGGGGCTTTTGGGACATCATCGCCGGCCTGGCTTTGGCCAGCTGGTGGGGCCGAAAACCACCCGTCAAACCGGCTGGGAGCGAAGCATGAGCGTGGCGGAAACAGGCGCCGCGCGCCGCGTTTTCATCACCGGGGCCGATGGCTTTCTGGGTCGCAGCCTGGTGGCTGCCATGTTGCACAGCGGGCAGTTTGAAGCCATTGTGGCGGCCGATGTGCGCACCGTACCCCCAGAGCGTCGCCTGCCGGGCGTGACCTACCTGGAGCAGGATGTACGCGACGCTGCACTGGGTGCCTTGCTGGGCACCCATGCCATCGACACCGTGGTGCACTTGGCCTCCATCGTCACGCCGGGCAAGCAGTCCAACCGTGAGTTTGAGTATTCGGTGGATGTGCTGGGCACGCGCAATGTGCTGGATGCCTGTGTGGCCCAGGGCGTGCAGCACCTGGTGGTGAGCTCCAGTGGCGCGGCGTATGGCTACCACGCGGACAACCCGGCCTGGCTCGTAGAGCGTGACGCGCTGCGCGGCAACGAGGCCTTTGCCTACGCCCACCACAAACGACTGGTGGAGGAGATGCTGGCGCAATACCGCTCGCATGCGCCGCAGCTGCTGCAAACCGTGTTCCGCATCGGCACCATTTTGGGTGAGGCGGTGGACAACCAGATCACCGCACTGTTCGAGAAGCCGCGCCTGTTGGCCATACGCGGCAGCGACAGCCCCTTTGTGTTCATCTGGGATACGGATGTCACCGGCGCCATGCTGCATGCGCTGCAGCGCCGCCACGCAGGGTGTTTCAACCTGGCGGGGGATGGGGCCTTGCCCTTGCAGGCCATTGCCAAACGCCTGGGCAAACCGCTGCTGACCTTGCCGGCCTGGCTGCTCAAGAGCGCACTGGCCGTGGGTCAGGCGCTGGGTGTGAGTCGTTATGGTCCCGAGCAGCTCGACTTCTTGCGTTACCGCCCGGTGCTGCTGAACACCGCGCTCAAGACCGAACTGGGCTATGTGCCCGGCAAAACCAGCAGCCAGGCGCTGGACGCCTTTATTGCCGCCCGCGCTGCCCAAGGCCGTCCGGTGACAGGCACGCGGGCCGCTGCATGAGCGGCGCACAGGTGTTGCGCCCCTGGAGCCGGGGCGACAGCCTGCGTGCACTGGCCGTGGTGGTGCTGTGGGGGCTCAACTTTGTGGTCATGAAGGTGGGCTTGCAGGGCCTGAGCCCCATGCTGCTGGGTGCCTTGCGTTTTGCTGCAGCATCGTTGCCGTTTTTGTGGTGGATAGGACGCCCGCCGCTGCCCTGGCGTTATGTGCTGGCCTATGGGCTGGCGCAGGGGCTGGGACAGTTCGGCTTTCTGTTCTGGGGCTTGCAACTGGGCATGACGGCGGGCATGGCCTCGGTGGTGATGCAGATGCAGGCCTTTTTTACGCTGCTGCTGGCGGCGCCCATCCTCGGTGAGCGCGCACGCGGCTGGCAGTGGGCTGGTTTGGTGCTGGCATTGGGCGGCCTGCTGGCCATTGCCTCGGCACATGGCGAAGGCCCGGGCCAGATGACGCTGGTGGGCCTGGTGCTCACGGCCAGCGCGGCATTGATGTGGGCGGTGTCCAACATCGTGGTGCGGCTGGCGGCCCGCCATGGCAGTTACGAGCCCTTTCCCTTCATTGTGTGGACCAGTGTGGTGCCCATCCTGCCGTTTACTGGCCTGGCGCTGTGGACCGAGGGTTGGGACGCGGTGGTGTCGCAGCTGGCCGGGCTGCGCTGGCCGGCGGTGGCTTCGGTGCTGTATTTGGCGTGGCTGGCCACCCTGCTGGCCTACACGCTGTGGACGCGGCTGTTGCAGCGCCACACGGCGGGCAAGGTCACCCCGTTTTCGCTGCTGGTGCCGGTGGTGGGGCTGGCCGCTGCGGCGCTGGCGTTTGGGGAAGTGCCCAAGCTGCTGCAGTGGCTGGGTACGGGGGCGGTGTTGCTGGGGCTGCTGGTGAACCAGGCAGGGCAGTGGTGGGCGGCGCGCAAGCCACCTGGCTCGCACTGACTAGGCGCGATTCAGGGGCTGCAACAGCACCACCAGTGCGCCTGCGCCGCCTTGCGCGGGCTGGGCTTGGACAAAGGCGACGACCTCACTCTTCTGTACCAGCCATTTGTGCACTTTCTCTTTCAGCACGGGTGCCTTGCCGGGTGAGCCCAGGCCTTTGCCGTGCACCACGCGCACGCAGCGTATGCCCTGTTTGTGTGATTCGCGGATAAAGGCACCCAGCGCTTCGCGCGCCTCGTCGCTGCGGTAGCCGTGCAGGTCAATCTGTTTCTGGATGCTCCACTTGCCCTTGCGCAGCTTCTGCGTCACATCGGTACCCACGCCGGGGCGGCGAAAGCTCAGGTGCTCGTCGGTGTCCAGCAGGGTGGTCACGTCCACTTCGTCGCTCAGCGCTTCTTGCAGTGCGGCGGCGTCATCCAGCATCTGCTGCTTGGGGATGGGTTTGGGCGGTTCCGGCGCCAGCTTGGCGCGCTGCGGTGGCTCCAGTGGTTTGACTTTGCCGATGGCCGCCTGGAACAGGTTGCTGGCAGCCGCCTTGCGCTTGGCCTCTGCCGCCTTCTGTGCGGCCAGCGCCGCTTCGCGTGCGGCCTGGGCTTCGATTTCTTTTTTGACCAGCTTCAGGTCGGAAAGGGCGTTGATCTTCATGGCGGCCCTTTAGAGTAAACCGGCCTCGGCCATGGACAGTGCCTGGCCGGGGCCTACGATGATGTGGTCCAGCACCCGCACATCCACCAGTGCGAGCGCGGCTTTGAGTGTTTGGGTCAGTGCCTCGTCGGCACGGCTGGGCTGCACGCTGCCGCTGGGGTGGTTGTGCGCCAGCACCACGGCAGCCGCGCTGTGGTGCAGCGCGCGGATGACGACCTCGCGCGGGTACACACTGGTTTGCGTGAGCGTGCCGCGAAACAGCTCCTCCATGGCCAGCAGCTTGTTCTGGCTGTCCAGGAAAAGTACCGCAAACACCTCGTGCCCTTTGGCGGCCAGGTGCAGCTGCAGGTAGTGCTTTACGGCCTGTGGGTCGGCAAATACCTCGCGCTCCTGCAGGCGCTGCGCCATGGCGCGGCGGGCCAGCTCCAGCACCGCCACAATCTCGGCCCGCTTGGCAGGCCCCAAGCCTTTGACGCGCTTGAGGTCGTCGGCGGTGGCGTGCAGCAAGCCGGCTATGCCTCCAAACCCGCCTCGGCGCCCGTCGGTATTGCGCGAGACGCTATCATTTTTGAGTCGCAGCAGCTCCTCCGCCATCTGCAACACCCCTTTGCCCGCCATGCCGGTGCGCAACAGGATGGCCAGCAGCTCCGCATCGCTGAGCGCGCCGGGGCCACGGGCCAGCAGCTTTTCGCGCGGGCGGGCTTCCAGGGGCAGGTCTTTGAGGGGCATGGCGGGGAGGTGAAGCGGGTGCCGGAAGGCTGGTCGGGGCAAGCTTTCTACAATAGAGGCCAGTTTATCGGGACTTTTATGACCACCACGCTCCCCCGAGTCCAAGCGGGCTCTTTCCTCACCTTGCACTACCGCCTGGGCGGCCCGGCTGGGGACATCATCAACACCTTCACCGGCAAGCCGGCCACGCTCAGTCTGGGTACGGGCGAGCTGTCCCCCGCGGTGGAAGCCTGCTTGATGGACATGGAAGAGGGCGCCCGTGCCACGTTTGAGTTGCCGGCTGGTGCTGCCTTTGGCGAGCGCAATCCCGACATGCAGCAGTGGCTGGCGCGCAAGGTGCTGACCCAGATGGGTGACCCGCTGGAGACCTACAGCGTGGGTGACGTGGTGCAGTTCCCCACACCCGATGGCCAAGGCCAGTTTGCGGGCGTGGTGCTGCAGTTGCGTGGCGAGGGTGAGGAGCGCGCCGTGTTGTTTGACTTCAACCACCCGCTGGCCGGCCAGCCCGTCACGTTTGAAGTGCAGTTGATTGGCGTGTTATGAGCGCACCGGTGTTGCCCCAGGAAATTTTGTTGGCCGAGCCACGCGGCTTCTGCGCCGGTGTGGACCGGGCCATCGAGATTGTGGAAAAGGCCCTCGCCAAGTTCGGCCGGCCGATTTACGTGCGCCACGAGATCGTGCACAACACCTATGTGGTCAACGACCTCAAAGAGCGCGGCGCCATCTTCATTGAAGAGCTGGACGATGTGCCCCCGGGCGCGACGCTGGTGTTTTCGGCCCACGGCGTGAGCCAGGCCATCCAGCGCGAGGCCCAGCAGAGGGGCTTCCAGATTTTCGACGCCACCTGCCCGCTGGTGACCAAGGTGCACGTGGAAGTGGCCAAGCTGCACAAAGAAGGCTTTGAATTCATCATGATCGGCCACAAGGGCCACCCCGAGGTGGAGGGCACCATGGGGCAGTTGGAGAGCGGCATTCACCTGGTGGAAGACGTGGCCGATGTGGCCCGCATCCAGCCCGGCCAGACCGACAAGCTGGCCGTGGTGACCCAAACCACCCTCAGCGTGGACGATGCGGCGGACATTACGGCCGCGGTGGTCGCGCGCTTTCCGCTGATCAAGAAACCCAAGATGCAAGACATTTGCTACGCCACCCAGAACCGCCAGGACGCGGTCAAGGTGATGAGCCCGCAGGTGGACATCGTGATCGTGGTGGGCAGCCCCACCAGCTCCAACAGCAACCGCCTGCGCGAAGTGGCCAAAAAGCTGGGCACCGAGAGCTACATGGTGGACAACGCCGACGAGCTCAAGCCCGAGTGGTTTGAAGGCCGCTCCCGCGTGGGTCTGACCGCCGGTGCCAGTGCGCCTGAGGTGCTGGTGAAGGCCGTGATCGACCGCATCAAGGCGCTGGGCGCCGTGTCGGTGCGCAAGATGGACGGCATCGAGGAAACCGTGAAGTTTCCGCTGCCCAAGGGACTGAAGCTGGATGCCTGAGGCCGTTGCAAAGCGCTATGTTTTTGGTAGCTGCTTGCGCAATAAAATAGAGGGCTAGAGCCCGATTTGATACTGATTTGACTTAGAAGTACGAGAACACCATGTTAGACATCACCCTGCTGCGCAAAGACCTGGATTCGGTGGTCGCCCGTTTGCAAACCCGCAAAAACCCGCAAGCCTTCCTGAACGTGGATGCCTTCAAGGCGCTGGAATCCGAGCGCAAGACCATCCAGATGCGTACCGAGGAAATGCAGGCCAAGCGCAACACGGTCAGCAAACAGATCGGCATGCTCAAAGGCAAGGGCCAGCACGCCGAGGCCGACGCTGCCATGGCTGAAGTGGGTAGCTTGAAGGCCGAACTGGACGCCTCTGCCACCCGCCTGGATGCCATCCAGGCCGAGATGCAAACCATGCTGGAGGCGGTGCCCAACCTGCCGCACGAGAGCGTGCCCGTGGGTGAAGACGAACACGGCAATGTGGTGGTGCGCAGCTGGAGTCCTGACGGTAAGGGACCCAAGACCTATGACTTTGAAGTCAAGGACCATGTGGACTTGGGCTCCCCTCTGGGCCTGGATTTTGAGATGGGCGTCAAGCTCACTGGCTCGCGCTTTACCGTGATGAAGGGCCCCATCGCCCGCCTGCACCGCGCACTCGCCCAGTTCATGCTGGACGTGCAGACCGAAGAACACGGCTATACCGAGTGCTACACGCCCTACATCGTCAACGGCGACAGCCTGCGCGGCACCGGCCAGTTGCCCAAGTTTGAGGAAGACCTGTTCGCCGCGAAAAAGGGTGGCCAGGACGGTGGTGACGACAACACCGCGCTGTACCTGATTCCCACCAGCGAAGTGCCGCTGACCAACTTTGTGCGTGACGTGGTGTCGGCCGAGTCCGACCTGCCCATCAAGCTGACCGCGCACACCCCCTGCTTCCGGTCCGAGGCCGGCAGCGCCGGGCGCGATACGCGTGGCCTGATCCGCCAGCACCAGTTCGACAAGGTGGAGATGGTGCAGATCGTGCACCCCGAGAAGAGCTACGAAGCGCTGGAGGCGATGACCGGCCACGCCGAAGCCATTTTGCAAAAGCTGGGGCTGCCCTACCGCGTGATGAGTCTGTGCACCGGCGACATGGGCTTTGGCGCGACCAAGACCTACGACCTGGAAGTCTGGCTGCCCGCGCAGAACACCTACCGCGAAATCAGCTCGGTCTCCAACTGCGAAGCCTTCCAGGCGCGCCGCCTGCAGGCCCGCTTCAAAAATGCCCAGGGCAAGAACGAACTGGTCCACACCCTGAACGGCTCCGGCCTGGCCGTGGGCCGCGCGCTGGTGGCGGTGCTGGAGAACCACCAGAACGCCGACGGCAGCATTACCGTGCCGGAAGTGCTGCGGCCCTACCTGGGCGGAAAAGCGGTGCTGAAGGCCTGATAGAATCTCGGATTCGTTTCGACCGACACGAATCAGGAGAAGTGGCAGAGTGGTCGAATGTACCTGACTCGAAATCAGGCGTGTCGCAAGGCACCGAGGGTTCGAATCCCTCCTTCTCCTCCACATACAAAAGCCTGCATCGCACAACGATGCAGGCTTTTTTGTTGGGGCGCCGCGCCCCGGTGGGTGCTGTCATGTGGCTGCAATCTGTTTGTCGCATAGTGGCAGGCTGTCTCCAGTGTTTAAGGTGTTTTTCATGGTGAAGATTCACACAATGTCCCGTCGCGCAGCGGCTGCGGCCCTACTGACAAGCATTTTTTGGGGCCCGGCAGCGTGGGCGCAAAACGGCAGCACCGGCTTCCCCGACAAGCCGGTCCGGATCGTGGTGCCTTTTGCACCCGGCGCCGGTACCGACGCCATGGGCCGCCTGATGGCGCAAAAGCTGGGTGAGGTGATGGGTGGAAGCTTTGTGGTGGAGAACCGCACCGGCGCCTCCGGTGCCATTGGCACGCAGTACGTGGCGCAACAAGCGGCCGATGGCTACACCCTGTTGCTGGTGGCATCGCCCTTCACCACGGTCGCGGCGTCCTTGCCCAACGCGGGCTACGACCCGATCAAGAGTTTTACGCCCGTGGGCATGATTGCCAGCGGTCCCCTGGTCTGGGCCACCAACCACCAGACCGGCATCAGCACCATGCAGGAGCTGGTGGCCTATGCCAAGCAAAAACCAGGTGTGCTGAACTACGGCTCGGCCGGTGCGGGGGGGGTGAACCACCTGGTGCTGGAGCTGCTCAAGGCCAAGACCGGCACCTTCATCACCCACATTCCCTACCGCGGCGTGGCGCCTGCGGCCCTGGATATGGTTTCGGGCCAGGTGCAACTGGTGACCGGTACCATCCCGGCGCTGTTGCCTTTGGTGAAAGACGGGCGCATCAAGCCTCTGGCGGTGACCAGTGCCAAGCGCTCCAGCGCCATGCCCGATGTACCGAGCATGGCTGAAGCCGGCTTCAAGGGCTTTGACGTGCTGAACTACTTTGCGTTGGCCGCTCCCGCCGGTACACCGGCAGCGGTCATCGACAAGCTGAACACGGCCTTGAACAAGGTGGTGCAACTGCCGGAGGTACAGGCCCGCTTCAAGCTCGATGCGGTGGAAGCCACGCCGGGCACGCCTCTGGCGCAGGCCAAGTTCATCGAGGCCGACTACCGCGCCTGGCGCGACGTGGTCCAGACGCAGAACCTGAAGATCGAATAAGCCGTTATTTGCGGCCCCTGTTGCCCCCTTTGCCGGCTGGTCGGCCAGGGGCTTGCGTGGAACAATGGCCCCATGCGCACTTCCATTGCCTCGTTCCTGCTGCTGGTCTGCAGCGCTTGGGCGCCTTGGGCCCTAGCCCAGTTGCCTGCGCGGGACCTGACCGTGGAGCTGCGCCAGATTGAAGAAGGCCGCGACGATGGCAGCAGCTACCGCGCGGGTGCCGCAAACAGCGCGCAGTCGTTTCAGCCCCAAAAGGTGCAGGTGCGCAACGGCCAGAAGGCACAGCTGCGCATGCAGCTCTCGGTTCCCATGCAGTGGGTGGAGGCTGCGCAGGCCGCATCGGCCAACAGCGGGGCGGGGGTCAAAAATGCGCTGCAGTGGTTTGAGGCCGGGCAAAGCATGGCGGTCACCCCACGCTGGCCGGGGGGCAACCGCGCTGCCACGGTGGAGCTGGAGGTGCAACAAGCCGCCCTGGTCACGCGCCACAACGCTGACATGCCCAGCCAAAGCCGCAGCCAGTTCAGCACTACGGTGACCGCGCCGCTGGCGCAGTGGGTCACCATTGCCGCGACGGGTCCTGCACCCATCCGCCAAGGCAGCTACAGCAGTGCGGGCGGCAGCGAGGTGCGACGCCTCTTGCAGATCCGAGTGCTGGTGCCCTAGCCGAATGCCGTGTTTTGAGGCCATTTTGGCCTCTAGCCCGCATGAAATATGCGCAAGCAGCTACTAATTTAATAGCGTTATTTGGCGTCTGTCGCTTCGGCTAGCGCAGTCAGTGCCTGTACGGCGCGGGTCTGGGCCTCGCTGCCCAGCGTCTCCAGCTGGGCCTGCAGTGCCGCAATGCCTGCAGCGCCTTCGCGTTGCAGCTGCGCAATCGCCTGACCCGCAACCTTGGGGGACTCAAAGCCTTTGCTTTGCAGCAGCACGGCGCCGGCCGTGTCCACCAGCTTGAAGTAGAACAGGCCGTCTTTCTCGCGGTATTGCTTGAAGGCGGCGAGGGTGGCCTTGCTGCTCTTGTCGCTTTTGGTTTGCACCGCACTGCCCAGGCCACGCAGGCCCACAGCGCTGCGCAGTTGGGCCATGAAAGGCGTCGCAATTGCGCGGGCTTTTTTGGCGCCGGCCAGCAGCAGGGCCTCCACCTTTTCGGGGTGGGCCATGTAGTCCTCGTAGGCGGCGCGCATGGGCGCGATTTCCTGGTCGATACGCTCGAACAGAAGGGCCTTGGCATCACCCCAGGCAATGCCCCTGGCATAGGCCTGGCGCAGCGTGGCAGTCTCTTCCTCAGACGCAAAAGCCTGGTAAATCTGGAACAGGGCCGAGCCTTCGGTGTCCTTGGGCTCCCCAGGTGCGCGCGAATCGGTCTTGATACCGGCAATCAGCTTCTTGAGCTGTTCACGGCTGCTGAACAGCGGAATCGTGTTGTCGTAGCTCTTGCTCATCTTGCGGCCGTCCAGGCCGGGCAGGGTGGCCACGGACTCTTCAATCTCGGCCTGGGGCGGCACAAAGTGCTCGCCATAGCGGTGGTTGAAGCTGGCCGCCATATCGCGTGCCATTTCGATGTGCTGGATTTGGTCGCGCCCGACGGGCACCTTGTGCGCGTTGAACATCAGAATGTCCGCGCCCATGAGCACCGGGTACATGAACAGGCCGGCGGTCACATCGGCATCGGGGTCCACACCCGCTGCAGTATTTTTGTCCACCGAGGCCTTGTAGGCGTGCGCACGGTTGAGCACGCCTTTGCCGGTTACGCAGGTCAGAAACCAGGTGAGTTCGGGAATCTCGGGCACGTCGCTCTGACGGTAGAAGGTCACATGCGACGGGTCCAGCCCTGCGGCCAGCCAGCTCGCCGCAATCTCCAGCGTGGAGCGCTGGATGCGCGCAGGCTCGTCGATCTTGATGAGCGCGTGGTAGTCAGCCAGAAAGTAAAAACTCTCCACGCCCGGCGTCAGGCTGGCGCGCACGGCGGGGCGGATGGAGCCCACGTAATTGCCCAGGTGGGGCGTGCCGGAGGTGGTGATGCCGGTGAGGAAGCGAACAGTGCTCATGGAAACAATCGGTCAGACAAAACAGTAAATAGTCAACGGGTCAGCATGGACAGTGGTGTGAGCACCAGGTCCAAAAAGCCAAAGGTGAGGGACATGACGGGTTGCATCCACACGGCGCTCAGGACACCGGCAATCACCAGCGCCATGACGATGAAGAAGCCCCAGGGCTCAATGCGCGACACGGCCATGGCCTGCTTGAGAGGCAGCAGCCCCACCAGAATGCGGCCGCCATCCAGCGGGGGCAGCGGGAACAGGTTGAAGGCGAACATCACCACGTTGACCAAAACACCGCCCTGGCACATTTTCAGGAAGAAGGGTTCGCTCACCCCCGCACCTTGCAGCAGGTACAAAGCCACGCCCCAGGCCAGCGCCATCAGCAGGTTGGCGCCCGGGCCCGCCAGGGCGACCCAGACCATGTCGCGCTTGGGGTTGCGCAGGTTGCCAAAGCGCACCGGCACCGGTTTGGCATAGCCAAACAGAAAGGCGCCGGAAGTGGCGAAGTACAGCAGCAGCGGCATCAGGAGGGTGCCCACCGGGTCAATGTGTTTGGCCGGGTTGAGTGTGATGCGGCCCAGGGCCCAGGCGGTTTTATCGCCGAAATGCAGGGCCGCGTAGCCGTGGGCGGCTTCGTGCACCGTGATTGCAAACAGCACGGGCAGGGCATAAATGGCAACGGTTTGGATCAGGTGTGCAAAGTCCACAGGGCAATTGTCTCAGAGTGAAATGGGGGCAAAACGTGGGGAGCGCGGCTGGGCTAGAGCCCGATGGCAGCCAGCTCGCCGCCCCCTTGGCGGATCACCTCGGGCGTGTCACCCGTCAGGTCGATCACCGTGGTGGGTTCTGCTGCGCAGGCGCCCGCGTCGATCACGGCGGCGATCTGGTGCTCGTAGCGCTCGCGGATGTCCTGTGCTTCGTTGAGCGGTTCCACGTCCCCCTTCGCGATCAACGTAGTCGCCAGGAGTGCCGAGCCGTGGAGGGCCAGCAGCTCTTGCAGTGCCTTGTGCTCGGGGACGCGCAGGCCGATGGTCTTGCGCGAGGGATGGCTCACGCGACGTGGCACTTCCTTGCTGGCTTCCAGGATGAAGGTATAGGCGCCCGGTGTGGCGGCCTTGAGCAAGCGGTACTGCGCGTTGTCCACGCGCGCGTAGCTGGCCAGTTCGCTCAGGTCGCGGCACAGCAGGGTCAGGTGGTGTTTGTCGTCCACCCCGCGGATGCTGCGCAGCTTGTCGGCTGCGGCCTTGTCGTCCAGGTGGCAGACCAGGGCGTAGCTGGAGTCGGTTGGAACGGCCAGGATGCCGCCTTTTTCCAGCAGACCTACGGCCTGCTTGAGCAGGCGGGGTTGGGGGTTGTCGGGGTGAACTTCGAAATACTGCGCCATGGCATGGCAAACGCTTGCGCGCTTGTCCTCTTGTTTTTATTGAATACGGGAGCTCAACAACTCCCACACGGGGGTCAGGCCACTGGGTAGCATGGGCAGGGTGCCCAGCTCTGTGTGGCTTTCATCAGGGCTGTGGAAATCGCTGCCGCGCGAGGCGGCCAGGCCAAATTCCCTGGCGGTTTCGGCGTAGATCTGGTACTCGGGCACCGAGTGGCTGCCGGTCACCACTTCCACACCCTGGCCGCCGTAGCCCTTGAATTCAGTGAACAGCGCGAACTCCTCGTTGGGTGTGAACTTGTAGCGCGCCGGGTGGGCAATGATGGCCATACCGCCAGCCTGGGTGATCCAGGTGACCGCGTCCTTGAGCGTGGCCCAGCGGTGCGGCACAAAGCCGGGCTTGCCATCGGTCAGGTACTTGCGGAACACCTCGTTGGTTTCCCGGCAGACGCCGCTTTCCACCAGAAAGCGCGCAAAGTGGGTGCGCGAAATCAGCTCGGGGTTGCCGACAAACTTCAGTGCGCCTTCATAGGCACCCTGGATGCCCGCCTTGGCGAGCCCGTCCGACATTTCCATGGCGCGCTCTTTGCGGCCACCACGGGTTTGGCGCAAGCCCTGGCGCAGGGCCTCGTTGTCGGCGTCAAAACCCAGACCGACGATGTGTACGGTCTGGTTCAAAAAGGTGATGGAAATCTCTACGCCGGTGAGGTACTGCATGCCCTCGGCATGGGCCGCATCACGCGCGCGCTGCAGACCACCCACTTCGTCGTGGTCGGTCAGCGCCCACAGTTCCACACCATTGCCTTTGGCGCGCGCAGCCAGGGCTTCGGGGGGCAGGGTGCCATCGGACACCACAGAGTGGCAATGGAGGTCGGCGTTGAGTTGGATAGTCACCGAACCATTTTAGGCCCAGGCATTAAAAGGCAGGCGCCGCGGTGTATTCGTGCACCGTGCCCGTCACCGGGTGCGGAAAACTCAGCAGGCCCGAGTGCAACAGCAACCGGTTGGCCTGGGCTTGCACCTCGGGCGGCGCATACAGGGTGTCGCCCACCATGGGGTGGCCGATGGCTTGCATGTGCACACGCAATTGGTGCGTGCGCCCGGTCACCGGCTCCAGTTCCACGCGGGAGGTGTGGGCCTCGGTGTCCACCGCCGTGCAGCGCCAGCGGGTGAGCGCGCTTTGGCCTTCCGCGAAATTGATGGTGCGCTTGGGCCGGTTGGGCCAGTCCACCAGCATGGGCAGGTCAATCTCGTGCCACTGGCCGTCCACAGTCAGCAGGCCGCTTACCACCGCCGTGTAGCGCTTGTCCACGCGGCGCTGTTCAAATGCCAGGTTGAGCACGCGCTGGGCCGGCAGGCCGCGCGCCATCACCACCAGGCCTGAGGTGTCGCGGTCCAGCCGGTGCACGATGAGTGCGTCGGGGTAGTGCGCCTGCACACGTTTGCTCAGGCAGTCTGCCTTGTCCGGGCCGCGGCCTGGCACGGTCAGCAGGCCCGAGGGTTTGTTGAGTACCACGATGGCGTCGTCGGCAAACACCACGTCCAAGGGCAGGGTAGCGAAATCTTCAGTGGGGAGCATCGGGGGGGGCTATCAGGCGCTGTACGGTTTCACACAGCTCGTTCACATCATTGGGTTTGTAAATCAGCGCGTTGGCGCCTTCTTGCAGCGCGCGTTGCTCAATCTCCGGCGTGACATAGCCCGAGGCCAGGGCCACTGGCAGGTCGGCCCGCAGCGCTTTGGCCTCACGCAGCAGGTCCACACCGCTGAAGCCCGGCATGTTGTAGTCGGTGACCAGCAGGTCGTAGTGGGCCGCATTGGTCTTGAGTGCGGCCAGGGCTTCGTGCGGATCGGTAAAGGCGGTCACGGCAAAGCCTTTGCGCGTGAGCACGCGCGATACCAGGAATACCAGGGCCTGGTCATCGTCCACATACATCACACGGCGGCCGCTGCCCCTGACTTCCTGCACGGGTTCGGGCTCTGCCACGTCCAGCGGCATTTGCTCCGTGGCAGGAAAGTACAGGGTGAATACACTGCCATGCCCCAGTTCACTGTGCACGTCGATGGCGCCCAGGTGGGTTTGCATGATGCCGTGCACCACCGACAAACCCAAGCCCGTGCCTTGGCCGACCTGGCGCGTGGTGAAGAAGGGCTCGAAGATGCGCTGCATGGTGGCCTCGGACATGCCGCCACCGGTGTCGCGCACCCGTACGGTCACGTAGTGCCCCTCGGGGAGGCCAAGGCGGTTGCTGAAGGGCAGTTCGATCTCGATCTGGCTGAGCTCTATGGTGACCGAGCCCTTGGCATTGCCAATGGCCAGAATGCCGTTGGTGCAGAGGTTGAGCAGGGCTTGCTCCACTTGCGTGACGTCGGCCAGCACCGATGGCAGGTTGTCCGGAAGCATGAGCTGCAATTCCACCGCCGGGGGCAGAGCCACCTTCACCAGACGCGCGGTTTCCTGTACCACCTCGGCCAGCTGCAGCGGGGTGCGCTTGGGGGGCTCGTTGCGGCTGAAGGTCAGGATTTGCCGCACCAGGTCGCGCGCGCGGCGACCGGCCTTGTCAATTTCCTGCAGGCTCACCAGGGAGGCCGCGTCGGGTGCGGTGTCTTGCTTGGCCAACTCCACATTGCCCAGGATCGCGCTCAGGATGTTGTTGAAATCGTGCGCTATGCCACCCGCCATGGTGCCCATGGCCTGCATTTTTTGCGATTCGCGCAGCTGGGTTTCCAGGGCGGTGCGCTGGGCTTCTGCGAGTTTTTTTGCGGTCAGGTCGCGCGCAAAAATGGTGGTGATGGCGCCATGCGCGCTGTGTTGGCCTCGGTGTGCAGTGGGGTCACTGTCCAGTGAGCGCAGGGGCGCACGGGTGCGCAGGCGCCGTTCCAGCGAGACGCTGATTTCGACGTAAATTTTCCTGCCACTCAGCGTGGTGGCGGTGAACTCCCCCAGCATGGCCTGCGCGGGAACGCTGCCGGTTGCCAAGGCATATTCCACGTCAGGCAAAAAACGGCCCAGTCGGGCACCAAAAGCCTGGTCGGCCGGGCATTCAAACAGCGCCGTCGCAGCCGGGTTGAAGACCGTGATGCATTGTTTCTCGTCGATGCACAAGATCGCATCGAGCGAGGAGTTGATGATGGCCGCCATGCGGTTTTCGCTGAGCAGCAAGTCTTCGTTGCGCTGGCGCAGCACGGTCGCACTTTCCTGCAGGGCTTGGCGTTCTGCCAGCAAGGGGCCCTGGTCGATGATGGCGCAGATGAAGTGCGCCAGCTCGTCCAGCGGGTTCTCAATACGTGCAATGTGCAGGTCACCAGTGAACTTGCCGCGTGAGCCCGCCAGGAACTCCACCTCATGGACCTCGCTGGTACCGTCCTGCTTGGCGCTGGAAAAAGCCACCGCCACTTCGTCTGCATGGTCCGGCCCCACAAAGGGCAGCAAAAAATTCAGCGGTGCATCACTCTCCAGTGGCTGGAATAGGCGCAGTGCCATAGCATTGCTGGCCAGCACCAGGCCCTCTTCGTCCACCACCATCAGCGCCAGAGGGACATTGGAGAACAGGGTGGCAAAGCGCTCCGAGGCGCCTTCGGCCTCCTGCTGCGAGTAACGCAAGGCCTTGTTCTGGATTTCCAGTTCGGCCTGGTACTTGCGCAGGTCTTCAATCATCTGCGACGGGGCGTAGCCGTCGATGATCATGTGCTGCCCGGCACGCCCCTGGCGTGTGGGCACGGAGGCTTGGCGCGAGGAGGGTAGTTTGGCTTTGCGGCGTGAGAGTTGTGCCATTTACCGTCGCACGACGCTGTTGCTAGGCGCGTAGGCCTGGGACTTGAGGGGGCTGTTGGCCGCGATGTAGGCGCGCAGCACATCGGCATCCACAAAGCCGGTGTCCACATAGCCGGGGTGGGTGCTCAGCTTGGGATAACCATCGCCACCTGCGGCCACAAAGTTGTTGATCGCCATGCGGTAGGTCTTGGTGGGGTCGATGGCCTGGCCGGCCACCTGGGCGCTTTGCACCTTGCCGCCCTCAATCACCAGTTGTACCCCGGCAAACTGTGCAAAGGCGCCCGAGCCCGGGGTCATCTTGGCGGCGGCGTTCAGGTAGTCCAGCACTTCCTTGCCGGTCAGGGTCACCACCACCACGGTGTTGCCAAAGGGGTGCACCGTCAGCACATCCTTGTAGGTGAGCTTGCCTGCGGGCAGCGAGTCGCGCACCCCGCCGGCATTGACGATGGCGAAGTCGGCCTTGGTCTTGTCCATCATGGACTGACCAATCATCACGCCCAGTGCGGTGGGCTGGCTGCGCACCACGCTGCGGTCGCCTTCGAGTTTGCCATCGCTGCTGCCCACTTCCACCAGCAGCTTTTGCTGGCCAAAGTCCTGGAAGGGTTTGAGCAGCTGCAGCATCTCGGGTGACTCTGCAATCTCGGCGGTGTAGGGTTGCATCACCGTCTTGCCGTCCGTGGTCTTCACGGGCTTCTTGAGGTTGATGGGAATCAGGGAGTACTTCACCAGCTTGAATTCGCCGTTGCGGTAGCTGAAGTCGGCGCGGCCCACGTACTTGCCCCACTCGTGCGCCTGCACGATCCAGGTGCCGTTCTGGCGGTCGGGCTGGCAGGCGGCACCAGGCACGTAGGCACGGTCCGCCACGTTCTCGGCCTTCATGCACACCGGGTTCTGGGAGTGGCCGCCCACAATCATGTCCAGCCCTTTGACGGCCCGGGCCAACTCCACATCGCCAGGGGCCTGCACGCCGTGTTTGCCGTCTTCGTAGTGGCCCATGTGGGTGGCGGCAATCACCACGTCGGCTTTCTGGCGCAGTTCGGGCAGTACCTTGGCGGTCTCCGTTTGCACATTGGCAAAGGTGACGCCGCGCACATTGTCCGGGTGCACCATCTTCTGCGTGTCTTCGGTGGTCAGGCCCATCACGCCCACGCGCACGCCACCCAGGTTGAACACCTTGTAGGGCGCAAACAGGCGGTTGCCGTCTTTGTAGATGTTGGCTGACAGCATGGGAAAGGTCGCCAGGTCGCGTTGCATCTGCAACACCACAGGCGGCTTGTCGAATTCGTGGTTGCCCACGGCCATGGCGTCATAACCCAGCAGGTTCATGCCTCGGAAATCGGGTACAGCGTCCTGCAGGTCGGACTCGGGCACGCCGGTGTTCACGTCGCCGCCGTCCAGCAGCAGGCTGTAGCCACCCGCGGCCTTGACTTCCTGGCGGATCTGGTCGACCACGGTTTTGCGGGCGGCCATGCCGTACTCGCCATCGCGGTTCTTCCAGAAACGGCCGTGGTGGTCGTTGGTGTGCAGGATGGTGATGGCGTAGGTCTTGTCCTTGTCCGGGCCAGGGCCACCCCATTGTGCGCAGCCTGCGAGGGCCAGTACGGAGACGCTGAGAAGAAGGGGAGAGGTACGCATGGTGGTGGTTCCGGGGGCTTTACGGGGCTTGGAGATTGCGAAACTTGTTTATATCAAACTCGCTCAGGGCCGGGGCCTGGTTGCCCCAGGCACTGCGGATGTAGCTGAGCACGGCGGCCAGCTCGGCGTCGTTGAGTACCAACTGAAACGGCGGCATGCCATGGGGCTGGGGACGGCCCTGGGTGGACGGGCCGTAGCCACCCTGCAGCACACTGAGCACCAGGTTGTTGCTGGGTGTCATTTGCACCGCACGGTTGCCCGCCAAGGCGGGATAGGCATTCGCCTGGCCCTCGCCCTGTTTGCCGTGGCATTGGGCACACTGCGCCTCGTAGAGGCGTGCGCCCAGCGGCTGGTTGGCGGGCGTGACCGGGTCGGTGTTCACCTGGCGGGCGGGCGCAGCGGGCAGTTGGGCCAGATAGCGGGCCATGGACTGGGCATCGGTCGCCTGCAGGTACTGTGTGCTGTGGTGCACCACCTCGGCCATGGGGCCGCTGGTGCTGGCGTGGCGGTTGGTGCCGGTGGTGAGCAGGGCTACGGTGTCCTCCAACGTCCAGGCGGCGACGCTGCCCTGCTCAGCCGTGCGCAGCGAGGGGGCGTACCACAGGCTCTGCGGCAGCGTGGCGCCCGACAGCGTCTGCTGCAGGTCGGGCGCCCCCCACGCATTGCGCCCGCCATGGCATTCATTGCAATGCCCCAGGCCATTGACCAGGTAAGCCCCGCGCAGCACAGCATCCCCTTGCGCTGGGGCGGTGGCGACTGCCTGCGCAGGCGCGAAGTTCAGCACGCGCCACACCGCCAGTGCCCACTGGCTGTTGTAGGGCCAGCGAAGAGCGTGGGGCAGGTTGGGCTGGCCTGCCGCGGGCAGTGTGTGCAAAAAAGCCAGCAAGGCATCACTGTCGTCGCGCGCCAGTTGGGTAAAGCTGGTGTAGGGGAAGGCGGGGTAGAGCAGGTGGCCGTCACGTGAGCGGCCCAGGTGCATGGCCTGCCAGAAGTCGTCAGCCGACCAGCGGCCCAGGCCGTGTTCGGGGTGCGGGGTCAGGTTGCTGGTGTAGACCGTGCCAAATGGTGTGGGAATGCCTTTGCCACCCGCATAACTCGCACCGCCTGGTGCGCTGTGGCACAAGGCACAGTTGCCCACACGGGCCAGGTAGGCCCCGCGCTGCACCTGCTCCATGGACGGGGCGGCCGCGGCAGGAGTGGCTGCGTTGGGGGCTGGGGTGCGCAGTTCACGCAGCGCCAGTGTGGCCAGCAACACGGCCGCTGCCAGTGGCAGGCCCAGCAAGACCCACCACAGGCGACGCCAAAGCGGAGTCCGTGCGCGCATATCAGGGGGCACTGCCGCAGGTGGGCAGTGTTAAGGCACCAGCCACGGCGCTGGGGCGCTGGGTGGCTGGTTTGGTGGGGGTGGGCAGGGCTTGGGATGAGAGCCACTGGCTGGCGGCATTCACATCGTCCGTACTGAGCTTGCGCGCAATGGTGGCCATGCAGTCGGGCGCATGGGCTTTGCGCTGGCCGGTTTGCCAGCCGCCCAGTTGGGCGTTGAGGTAGTCGCGTGGCAAGCCCAACAGGCCTGGGGTGTGGGGCTGCACACCGGTCAGCGCGGTGCCGTGGCACGCCACACAGGCCGGAATTCCCAGCGCCTTGTCGCCATGCATCACCAAGGCTTTGCCACGCTCCAGCACGGCTGAGGGGGCGCTGCTGCGGGCAGGGGGCGGGTAGGGCAGGTCCAGCTCCGAAAAATAGGTGGCCATGTCGCGCAGGTAGCCAGGGCCCAGCGGCGCCAGCAAGCCCGCCATCAGCGTGTAGTGGCGGCGGCCTTCCTGGAAGTTGCGCAGTTGGTTGTAGAGGTAGCCCGCAGGCTTGCCGGCCAGGCGCGGGTAGTAGCCATCCGGCCCGGCTTTGCCTTGCGTGCCGTGGCAGGCGGTGCAGGCGGCGGTGCGCTCAGCCATCGGGTGAGGGGGCTCGGCTGCTTCGGCGCGTGCCGGGGCCAGCCACAGTGCCATGGCCGCCAGCCCGGCGGCACACTGGCCGCGACGTGACAAAAAGAATCTCCGAGCATGCATGCTGCGAGCTTACCGCAGCAGGTGTGAGCAGCCTTTAGCTGGCGTCGGCCCACACCACGGGCTGGCCCTGCGCCAGCCAGTTGCCAAAGCGCGGGGCGTAGACCTCTTCCACCATGTTGCGTTTGACCTTGAGCGTGGGTGTGACAAAACCGTTCTCCGGCGTCCAGACGGTGGTCACGGCGACCAGGCAGTCCAGCTTTTCGTGCGGTTCCAATTTGGCGTTCACGGCCTGCAGGTGCAGTTGCAGCGAGGTGTTCAGGGTCTGGCGGTCCTCGCTGTTTTGGCTGCGCGCAATGGCATCTGGCGACAGCATCACCAGCGCCAGTGGTTGGGCCAGGTTGGCGCCTGTCACGGCGCAGGCCTCGATGTCGGGGTGCAACACCAGTCGGTCCTCAATCGGGGCGGGGGCCACGTACTTGCCCTTGCTGGTTTTGAACATGTCTTTTACGCGGCCGGTGATGCTCAAAAAGCCCTGCGCGTCGATTTGGCCCTTGTCTCCGGTGCGCAACCAGCCATCCGGTGTGAGGGCTGCAGCGGTCTGCGCTTCCTCGCGGTAGTAACCCTTCATGAGGGCCGGGCAGCGCATCTGGATCTCGCCGGTCTCTGCGTCCACACGGCTTTCCACGCCCGCGTAGGGCAGGCCCACCGAGCCCGTCTGGCGCGAGCCTGGCAGGGTGGAGTGGGACACACCGCTGTTCTCGGTCATGCCATAGACCTCGATCAAATCCAGGCCCAGCTTGCGGTACCACTGCAGCACATCCGCCGGCATGGGCGCGGCACCACCGGCGGCAATGCGGCACTGGTCCAGGCCCAAGCCCTTGAGAATCTTTTTTTTCACCAGGCTGCCAATCAGCGGCAGGCCCAGCAGGCGCTGGAGTTTGGGTGCCGGAATCTTGCCGTGGATGCCCTGCTGGAACTTGACCCACAGGCGTGGCACCGAGAAAAAGATGGTGGGCCGCGCGCGTTGCAGGTCCTGCAAGAAGGTGTCCAGCGACTCGGCAAAAAAGATGCGCCCGCCGTAGCGCAACGAGGCCTGTTCCACCAGCATGCGCTCGGCCACATGGGCCAGCGGCAGGTAGGAGATGTAGCGATCATTCACATCCATGCGCACGCGCTGCGTAGCGCTGGAGACTCCCCAGGCCATGGTGTTGAAGGTGTGGACGACCCCTTTGGGTTGTCCGGTGGTGCCCGAGGTGTAGATGATGGTGCTGATCTGGTCCCCGTCAGCCACCGGCTCGCCGCCCAGAGGGCTATGGGCCTTGACTACATCAGCCCACTGCAGCGTTGGCAGCGCGGGGGCCAGCGGCAAAGCCACTAGCGGCAGACCGGCAGGTACGCCGTTGTGGAGGTTGGCAATGTCGTCCATCTTGCCCACAAACAGGGCTTTGGCTTCGCTGTGCGCCAGGATGTAGGCCAGCGCTTCGGCATTGAAGGTGGGGTAGATCGGCACTGATACATGCCCCGCCATCACGATGGCCAGGTCCGCCAGGATCCAGTGCGCGCTGTTTTTGCCGATGATGGCCACGCGGCTGCCCTGTGGCCATCCCTGGGATTGCAGCCAAGCCGCCATGCCGCGCACTTGCCGGGCGGCCTGGGCCCAGGTGATGTCCAGCACCACACCGCCACCGGTGGGCTGGGTCAGGTAGACCTGCGGGCCGCGCTCCTTTTCCCAGCGGTACAGGCATTGCAGAGGCAAATCGCCGGGCGAGACGGTGATGGTGGTCATGGACGCTTCCCTGTGGTTGGAGCGGCCATTCTTGGGGCCTGTATCTCCTGCGGCAATGGTGTTGACCCTAGGTGACGTGGCACGGCGAACTTGGCGTTTCTACGGTGTGGGCGCGGGCCAGGCCATGGGTTGGTCCACCACCAGGTCGCTGCGGGCCTGGGCCACGCAGGGCAGAAACCAGCCCTCAGCCTGCTCCTCCGTACTCACGCCCGGCCAGGCCATGGGGTAGGCCACCGTGCCTTGCACCAGCCGACACAGACAGGTGCGACAGGTGCCGTTGCGGCACGAACTCTCCAGCTCCACGCCGGCCGCCAAGGCCGCCTGCAGCACGCTCTGCGCAGACGTCGCCGCAAACACCCAGCCGTCGGGCGCAATGCGCACCTGAAACGCGGAGAGCGGGGGTGTCGGATCGGCGGCAGATCTGGGGTTGGAATCGGGCATCAAAGTGGGGGCTAGGGAGGGTTTCTACGAATGCTGCGACAATCACGCTCTTTTTTTCAATTTTGCGTGAGTTTGCGTTTAGACATGTCCGATACGACCACCTACAAGGTTCGCCCCGCCACACTGCGCGATGCCAAAGCCATCGCTGAGCTCCACAACTCTACCGTGCGCGAAGCCTTCAAAAGCATGCTGGCCGACACCCCCATCCCCACCACACCCCTGGACAAGCGCCAGGCTTACTGGCGCGAAGCGATTGAATACGCCGAACCCCAGGTGCAAGTGGCGCTGGACGACGACAAGATCGTTGGGTTTGTTGGCTTTGACCGTTCGCGCGATAAAGGTACTCCCCCCACCATGGGCGAGATCTGGGCCATTTACGTGAGCCCCAGCCACTGGGACAAGGGCGTAGGCCTGGCCCTGTGGGACGCGGCTCGCGAAGGTCTGCAGGACGAAGGCTGCACCCACGTCAGCGTGTGGCTGCCGATTGCCAACGAGCGGGCCATGCGTTTCCATGAGCTGGCCGGCTTCAAGCGCGAAATGTCCAGCGCCAAGACGGTGCCTATCGGCACCGTCAAGATCGAGGAAATCCGCCTCAAGCGCCCACTGAATTAAGGCCCCCACGCTCCACCGCTGCGCGGGTCGCTGCCCCCCAGGGGGGCTAATTTGCCTTGGGGCGGCCCGGTGGCAAATTGCCTTTCATCCTCCTGAGCCTCGGTCTGCTACTGCAGGCGTTTGACGACCACGCTGCCAATCGAATAGCCCGCACCAAACGAGCAAATCACCCCCACTTCACCCGCCGCAATGTCGGCGTGGTGGCGGTGGAAGGCGATGATGGAGCCGGCGGATGCAGTATTGGCAAACTCGTCCAGAATGACCGGCGCGTCATCCAGCGTCGCCTCCCGGCCCAGCAGCTTCTTCGCAATCAACTGGTTCATGCCCAGGTTGGCCTGGTGTAGCCAGAAACGGCGCACGTTCTGCGGCGTCAGCTCCAGGCTCTTCAGGTGTTGTTCCATGTGCTCAGCCGCCATGGGGCATACCTCTTTGAACACCTTGCGGCCTTCCTGGCGGAACAGCTGGTCGCGGTCTTCGGGGTTGCGGTCTTCGGCGCGCCACATAAAACCGTGGTTGTTGCGGATGTTGTTGCTGAAGGTGCTCAGCAGTCTGGTGCCCAGCACCTCAAAGGCACCTGCTGGCGCCAGGTCCAGCCGTTCCACGAGGATGGCGGTGCACACATCGCCAAAGATGAAATGGCAGTCCCGGTCTATCCAGGCCTGGTGGGCCGAGGTGATTTCGGGGTTCACCACCAGCACGGCGCGGGCGCTTCCGCAGCGCACCGCGTTCACCGCCTGCTCCAGCGCAAAGGTGGCCGACGAGCAGGCCACATTCATGTCAAAACCATAGCCCTGCACACCCAGCGCGGTTTGTATTTCCACCGCCATGGCGGGGTAGGGGCGCTGCATATTGGCGGCGGCGCAAATCACGCCGTCCACATCGGCCGCGGTCTTGCCAGCTGCTGTCAGCGCGTCCTGGCAGGCCTTCACGGCAATCTCGGCCATCAGCGAAATTTCGGTGTCGGGGCGCGGGGTGAAGTGGGGGCGCATGCGCGTGGGGTCCAGCACGCCGGTTTTTTCCATCACGTAGCGGCGCTGAATGCCGGAGGCCTTCTCAATGAATTCCACGCTGGAGTCGGTGAGCGCCGTGCGAGTGCCGGCTGCAATCGCGTCGGCGTGTTGGGCATTTTGCAGGGCGGCGTAGGCGTTGTAGCTGGCGACCAGCTCGGCATTGGTGATGACGTGGGGCGGGGTGAACAGGCCTGTACTGCTGATGGCGACACGGTGCATGGTGGTCTTCTCTGGCTGGATGGGGGCGGGCAGCTGCCCGGCGACGGGCGGATTATCGCTGCCCGCAGGGCAGTCCCGGGCGTTACAGCGGGCCTGTGCAGCACGGCCGCTTCGTTGTACCCTGCCGCCTGCATTTGCCATCCCGTCTGCAGGAGACCACCATGACCCCTTTCCGTGGCTGGGCCGCCCCCAGCAAGGCTGCCCCGCTGGAGCGCCTGAACTTTGACCCTGGCCCCCTCGACGCGGAGGACGTGGAGATAGCCGTGGAGTATTGCGGCGTCTGCCACTCCGACCTGGCCATGGTGGACAGCGAATGGTTCCCCACCACTTACCCCGTGGTGCCTGGTCATGAGGTGGTGGGCACCATCGTGGCCGTGGGTCCCAACGCCAAGGGCCGCAGCGTGGGCCAGCGTGTGGGGGTGGGTTGGCACAGCAGGAGCTGCCAGCACTGCCAGTTTTGCGTGGGGGGTGAACAACACCTCTGCGGCACCCGCCAGCCCACCATCATCGGCCGCCATGGCGGCTTTGCCGACAAGCTGCGTGCGCACTGGAGCTGGGCCTTGCCCATCCCGGCGGGGCTGGACCCGGCAGCAGCCGGCCCGCTGATGTGTGGTGGCGGCACGGCGTTTCTGCCCTTTGTGATCCACGACATCAAGCCGACTGACCGGGTCGGCGTGGTGGGCATTGGCGGCCTGGGCCACCTCGCCGTCAAGTTTGCCAAGGCCTGGGGTTGCGAGGTCACGGCATTCACCTCCAGCCCGTCCAAGCGCGAGGAGGCGCTGCTGCTGGGCGCGCACCGCACGGTGTCGAGTGTGGATGTGAAAGAACTCAAAGCCCATGCGGGCCAATTGGACTTTTTGCTGGTGACCGTGGGCGCCAGCCTGGAGTGGGACGCGCTGATGGGCACCTTGGCGCCCAAGGGCCGCCTGCACCTGGTGGGCGTGGTGACAGAGGCCATGAAGCTCCGCACCAATGGCCTGCTGTCCTGGCAACGCAGCATCTCTGCGTCACCCACACCATCGCCTGTCACGCTGATGAAGATGATGGAGTTCTGCGCCCGCCACGGCATCGCACCGCAGGTAGAGCACTTTCCCATGTCCCAAGTCAACGAGGCGCTGGAGCATCTGCGCAGCGGCAAGGCACGCTACCGCGTGGTGCTGGATGCCGACTTCGTGTGATTTTTGCTTGAAATAGGCCTTTGAGGCTTATGGATATTGCGCGAGAAGCTATGTATTTGATAGCAAAATAATGCACTCCAGCGGGAAGTGCAAGTGGCGCGAGCAGCTCAGGCTGCTCGGGTAGCCCGATCCATGGACAACCACATGTCACCGGCCGGCATGGGGCGTCCAAACAGGTAACCCTGTGCGTAGTCGCAGCCGTGTTCGCGCAGCCAGGCCGCTTGTTCCTGCGTCTCTACGCCCTCGGCCACCACGGGCAAGTCCAGGCTGTGGGCCATGGCGAGAATGGCACGCACCAGCGACTGGTCTTCGTTCTTGTCCACGACGCCGGCGATGAAACTCTTGTCGATCTTGAGTGCGCCCGCACGAAAGTGCTTGAGGTAGCTTAGCGAGGAGTAGCCCGTTCCAAAGTCATCAATCATCAGCTTGATGCCCAATGCGCGAATACCGTGCAGCCACTCCATCACGGCAGGTGATCGGTCGAACAGCACGGACTCGGTGATTTCAAGATTCAGCAGCGTTCCTGCCATGTTGTGCCTTGCCAGTGTGGCAGCGACACTTTCCACGGAGAGACCCCGCGGCACTTGGCGTCCCGATACGTTGATGGCAATTCCGATGGACGCGTCCAGCCCTTGGGCGTGCCAGGCCGCCAGCTGTCGGCAGCCTTCGTCCAGGACCCAAATCCCGATGTCGACGATGAGGCCTGTCTCCTCCGCCAAGGGAATAAAGGCGTCAGGGCTGATCAACCCGCGCTCAGGATCGCGCCACCGCACGAGTGCCTCCATGTGCGACATGCGTTCTGTTTTCAAGTCCAAAATGGGCTGGTAGTGCAGCAGCAGCTGTTGTTGCACCAAGGCTTGGCGCAGATTGACTTCCAGGGAACGGTAGGCCTGAATGTGTTCGGCCATCGCCTGTTCATAAAACTGGTAGCTGTTGCGCCCCTCGTGTTTGGCTTTGTACATCGCCATCTCGGCGTGGCGGAGCAAATCGGCGGAAGTCTCACCATCGCCAGGATAGAAGGCAATGCCGAGACTGCCGCCCGCCCATACGGAATGGCCCAGGAGGTCGAAGCCGTGGCTGAGTTCTGCCAGCAGTGTCTTGGCCATTTGCTTGGCCGATTGCGTATCGCTGACATTCGGAAAAATCAGAACAAACTCGTCACCACCCAGCCGGGCCACGGTGTCCACCGTGCCCACGCACTTGCGCAATCGATCGTAGGCCTGCTGCAGGAGCAAGTCACCGGCTTCGTGGCCCATGGAGTCATTGACTTTTTTGAAACGGTCAATATCGATCAGCATCACCGCACCGGAGCGACCACTTTGTCGGGCGAGCGCGATCTCTTTGGCCAAACGGTCGCTCAGCAGGTTGCGGTTGGGGGCCCCCGTGAGTGCGTCGAAGTTGGCGCGGTGGTGAATTTGATCCTCGATGGATTTGCGTTCGGTGATGTCCCGAAACACGACCACCGCACCGTCGATCACGTGGTTGTGCCGGACCATCGTGATGGACAGCTCTGCGGGAAACATCCGGCCTGCGCTGTCGCACAACATTTCAGATGCACTGCTCCAGGACTCGCCGTTCGCGAGCGCGGACTGCAAGACATCGGCCGTTTGGGGCAAAAGGACCTGGTGCAAATCCAGGCCGAACAGCGCGGACTCCGGTTGCCGAAGAATTTGCATCGCGGCGGGGTTGACGAAAATGATGCGGCGCTGTCTGTCGATGCCGATGATGCCGTCATCCGCTGCGTCCAGGATGGAGCGGTTGCGCACGGCGAGCATTTGTCGCAGTCGTGACTCGGCCAGGATCTCGCGGGTGAGGCGCTGTGTACGCAAGGCCGCATAAACGACGGCGGCCAGCACCAGTAAAAAAAGTCCCCCCATCCAGGGAAGCACAGAAACCACCATCTTCCGCCCAGGGGTTGGGGATGGCCATGTCACCGCACCGGCGGGCTCACCATCTGCCAACTCCAGACGGACCGCCACCTGCTCTGGTGTGGAATCCTGCCCCAGTTGCAGATCACGCACCCCCATCACTTCTGCGGTGATCGGCAGCACGGAATCTGGCACGGACCGCCCGAACAGCAGCAAGGCCTCCGGGTCAGGGTTGCGTTTGGAGGCGGGTGTCTCAGTGCGGAAGCGAACTGCGGCAACCGAATAGACCTGTCCTTGAACGTTCACCAGCCCGGTCGCCGCAACCAACGCTGCGTTTCCCAACAATGGCCGATTGCGGGCCGAGCGAAGCAATGCCTGCAATGACGGGGCTGCCGTGATCTCGGGCACGGTCAGGGGCAGGTCTTTTGTCAGGGCGACAAAGGTTGCTTTGTCGCGGCCATCGATCACCAGGCTGAAGGAGAGGCCAAACGTGGTCACTGCGTAGTCCCCCGCATTGGCTGCCCACCACTTGGTGTCTCTCTTTACCAGCAGAGCCTCGATCGCTTCATCCCAGTTGGAGTAGTCCAGGGCTTGCGTGGCGAGTTGCCGGGATTGCAGCTCCAGCAAACTGCTGAACTGCCGCTGTGCATCTGCAGCCGCCAACTCGTCATGGCTATCGCCCATGTGCAGCAGCAGGAGCAGCATGGCAGCGAGGCTGAGAAAGATCACCCCTCCCAGCGCCGCAGACACTTTCTTCAGAGTGGCAACCGCAACGGAATGGACACCTTCAAACGGGCCCACTGGTGCGCTGATTGCAACAACCGGAACACTTTGCGTGTCAGCGGGTTCGTGTGCCTTCATTCTTCCTTGTCCGATTCAGACATCCAAGTGTTTTTTTGTTTGATATTGCACGTTATCACGTTGTGGGAGTGCCGAAAAGTGCTGCGCTGCCTTTTTTGGGGACGTGCTGTCTGCGCAAGTTGCGTGTCTCCACGTGTCAGCTGGAAGGCACTCCGGTGCATGGCGCCCATTGACCGGTGCTGCTGGGTCTACCAAAATGGCCTGTTTTGCGTAGTTTGCGATATGCCAGAGGTGTCCGCCGGTGCTGTTGGGATGGCTGAAGCGGTTTCAGAATTCATGGCGGTCCGAGCAGAAAACGAGTCTTCCCATGCCCCCCAACCCGATCCGTAGCGACAGAAGAACTACCCTGCTTGGACTGACCCTCCTGCTTGGTGGGGCATCTCCGTCTGCATTGTGGGCCGAGGAGAAGAAGTTGAGCGTGATCACAGAGGACTGGGCCCCGTACAACTATCTGGAAGATGGCGTTCTGAAGGGATTTTCAGTGGAGGTGGTGCAGCACATCATTGACCGACTGAATTTGAAAATATCGATCGAGGTCTATCCCAGCATGCGCACGACCCTGATGCTTGGCAGTGTGCCCGGGACCATGATGATCACCATGTTGAGGACACCTGAACGAGAGACGAAGTACAAATGGATAGGGCCCTTGGGCGATGGCCACATTTACTTCTACAAGAAGGGCGATAGTCCACTGGAGATCGCCAGTTTGGACGATGCCAGAAAGGTCAAGCTGATCGGATGCCGACATGCCGGCCTGGTGCTGAATACCTTGAAATCAGCGGGGTTTGCGAACCTTGACCCCACTTCCACTGACGGTGAGTCTGTCTACAAGAAGCTGTTGCTGGGCCGGTGTGACTTGGCCATCAGTGACACGCCGTTGGGCGTGAAGCACATTCTGAAGAAGTTGAATATGCCGGCCAGCGCATTGGTTCAGACACCGGTCAAACTGGTGGGTGCCCCTTTGTACATCGCATGCAGCACAGACATTGCCGATCAAGACATTGCGCTGTGGCAGAAGACGCTGGACGGATTAAAGGCGTCTGGCGTATTTGCGGCCTTGCAAAAGAAGTACAGCGAATAAACCAGCGCGCACGCTGCTGCCTCAATGCCCAATAAAAAGAGCCGCCAGCCCCCATCAACAGGGTGCCAGTAGCTCCTTATTCCATAGCGTATTTTTGTGCGCCGGTCTTACGCTTCTCCGCCAAAGCGCTGGGTCAGGTTCTCGATGTATTGCTCCACCATCTTCTCAAACTCGGCTTCGGCCACGGGGCCGGCCACCATCTTCATGAGGCCGGGCAGGGGCAGGGTCAGTTCGCCCTGAATTTCCAGTTCCAGCTTGGTGGACTTTTTGTTGTCGGTGATCTTCCAGCTGCCCGACACCAGTGCGTTGCCTTCGCCTTTCACGGGTGTCCAGACAATGGTGCCCTTGGATTTGTTGGACACGTACTTGGAGGCGTACACCGTTTGCAGGCTGATGGACGCGATGCCGATCTTTTCCATCTCCCAGCGGTAGGCGCCGCCGCCCAGGTCTACCAACTGGTCAACCTTGGGGAAGTGGCTGGCTGAGGTGGGCACGTCAGACAGGACTTCAAAAACCTCGGCCGCCTTGGCCTTGACTTCAAATTCGTAACCCAGGTTGATCTCTACGGTAACGGCCATGGTGTCTGTCTCCTTGTTGTGAATGCTGTGGGCGCATGTTACTGCGCGCAGTGGTGGCCGGGGCTGGAGCTGGCTGCCTAAAACGCGCCGAGCTCAGTGCGGCCCGCGCAGTCGCTGCAGCGTGAGCTGCAGCAGGCGCGCATCGGAGCTGGCACGGTGGCGCTGCGTGCCGCGTTCGCTGGCAATTTGCGCCTTCACGTCGTGCCACTGGTCGGCTTCTGCTTCGGTCAGCAGGCTGCGCAGGTTGTCCAGTTTGAAGCGGGGTGTCATCTCGGCCGCCTCAAACAGGGCCGACAGCCAGGTGTAGTCATTGGCCCAGCCGTCGGAGTACACGGTTTGGCCGGCCAGCTGTTCGTTCAGGCGGCGGGCTACGTCTTTGGCGGGCAGGCCGCGGGCTTGCAGCAGGTCGCGGGTGATGCGGTGCAGGGAAGCGGCACCTTCGTCCCAGTGGGTCCAGTCGTCCTCGGGTTGCACCAGGGTGCAGTAGGCGTGGCCGTCGGGAAGTACGTAGCCCACTTCGATCGGGTAACTGCTGCGGCCCAGGCCGGAGGCTTCAATGTCGAGCACCGTGGGCACGGCGGGTGAGAGGGATGGCTTGGGGTGGGTCAAAGGGGAGGAATGCATGGGGAAGGCGGCGCCTGCTGTTTGCCATTCTCCAGCAAGGCCCGGGCCAGGCCTGTACGGGTAAGCACTAAGGCGCCTACGCCAAACGGGTGACAATGGGCGCCTCTTTCACTTTCGCCCCAACACGCCATGGCCAGCAGCCTTCTTGCCCTCCTCGACGACATTGCCACCATCCTGGATGACGTGGCCGTACTCACCAAAGTGGCGGCCAAAAAAACGGCCGGTGTGCTGGGTGATGACCTGGCGTTGAATGCCCAGCAAGTAGCCGGTGTGCGCGCCGACCGCGAGCTGCCCGTGGTGTGGGCGGTGTGCAAGGGTTCTTTGGTCAACAAGATGATTCTGGTGCCCGCGGCGCTGGCCATCAGCGCCGTGGCGCCCTGGCTGGTGACGCCGCTGTTGATGGTGGGCGGTGCGTTTCTGTGTTTCGAAGGCTTTGAGAAGCTGGCGCACAAGTTCTTGCACCGCGCCGAAGACGACCAGGCCCACGAGGCCGAACTGATGCAGGCGCTGGCCAACCCCGAGGTGGACCTGCTGGCGCTGGAGAAAGACAAGGTCAAGGGCGCCATCCGCACCGACTTCATCCTCTCGGCCGAGATCATTGCCATCACCTTGGGTACGGTGCAAACCAGCCCGTTTGCAACCCAGTTCACCGTTTTGGCCGGGGTGGCGCTGATCATGACGATGGGCGTGTATGGCCTGGTGGCTGGCATCGTGAAAATCGACGACGCGGGCCTGTACCTGAGCCGACAATCCGGCAGTGGTTCGCAGGCGCTGGGGCGCGGCCTGTTGCGGGCAGCGCCCATCCTCATGAAAGTGCTGTCGGTAGCGGGCACGGCGGCCATGTTCCTGGTGGGCGGCGGCATTCTGGTGCACGGCCTGCCGTTGTTGCACCACCTGCTCGAAGGCTTGCCCCTCGGCTTTGTGTGGGATGGCCTGGTCGGCGTGGTGGCCGGTGGGCTGGTGCTGGCCGGTGTGGCGGCTGTGCAGCGCGCGCGCCGGGTGTTGCGGTAGAAATAACAATGAAAAGTGCCTCTATCCCTCATGAATAGTGCGCAGATAGCTCCTAAATCAATAGCAACTGGTTTGTTTTTGGCGATCGCAGGCGCGATTGCCTTCAGTGGCAAGGCCATCATCGTCAAGCTGGCCTACCGCTATGGGGTGGACGCGGTCACCCTCATCATGCTGCGCATGCTGATGGCGCTGCCTTTCTTTCTGGTCATCGTGTGGTGGACCGGGCGCAAGGCGCGCCTCTCGGGTGTGGCCCTGCCGCGCCTGACTGCCCACGACAAGTGGGGCATTCTGGGCCTGGGCGTCACCGGCTATTACCTGGCCAGCTTTCTGGACTTTGCCGGGCTGGCCTACATCTCGGCCTCGCTGGAACGGCTGATCCTGTATCTGAACCCCACGCTGGTGGTGCTGCTGGGTGTGGCGCTGTACGGCAGGCGTGTGACGGCGCCTCAGGCGCTGGGCATGGCGATCAGTTACGGCGGCGTGCTGCTGGTGTTTGGCCACGAGGTCACATTGGCTGGCGGTGATGTGGCGCTGGGCGCGCTCTTGGTGCTGGGCAGCGCCATCAGCTACGCGCTGTACCTGTCGTACAGCGGTGAGCTGGTCAAGCGCCTGGGCTCGCTGCGCCTGGTGGGTCTGGCCACCAGTGTGGCCTGCGTGCTGTGCATCGCGCAGTTCGTGGTGCTGCGCCCGCTGAACACCGCTTTTGCCGTGGCGCCCGAGGTGCTGTGGCTGTCCCTGCTCAACGCCACCGCCTGCACCGTGGTGCCGGTGCTGATGGTCATGATGGCGATCGAGCGCATTGGCGCCGGCCTGGCCGCACAGGTGGGCATGGTGGGTCCCATGTCCACCATCGCCATGGGTGTGCTGCTGCTGGACGAGCCCATGAACGGCTGGGTGGTGGGCGGCACGGTGCTGGTGCTGTTGGGCGTGTACGTGGTGAGCCGCCAGCGCGCGGCGGCACCGGTGGCCGACTGAATTATTTTCTGGAGACAACACAATGGACTTGGGAATCAAGGGCAAATGGGCGCTGGTGTGCGGCGCCAGCAAGGGGCTGGGCCTGGGCTGTGCGCAGGCACTGGTGGCCGAGGGCGTGAATGTGCTGATGGTGGCGCGTGGGCACGAGGCGCTGCAGCAAAGTGCTATGAATTTGGAAGCTGCTTACGCAGTATCCACGGGCGCTGAGGTGCTGTTTTGTGCCCAAGACATCACCACCGAGGCCGGCCGCGCCGCGGTGTTCGCCATGCGCAGCCAGTTCGACATCGTGGTCACCAACGCGGGCGGCCCACCCACGGGCGACTTCCGCGACTGGGACCGCGAGGCCTGGATCAAAGCGGTGGACGCCAACATGCTCACGCCCATCGAGCTCATCAAGGCCACGGTGGACGGCATGGCCGCTCGCGGCTTTGGGCGCATCGTCAACATCACCTCCAGCTCGGTCAAATCACCCATCGACATCCTGGGCCTGTCCAACGGCGCACGCAGCGGCCTCACCGGTTTTGTCGCCGGCGTGGCACGCAGCAGCCTGGCCGCCAAGGGGGTGACGATCAACAATCTCTTGCCTGGCAAGTTCGACACCGACCGCATTGCCACGACGGTGAAGGCCGCGGCGGCCAAGACGGGCAAGAGTGTGGACGAGGTGCGCGCCGCGCAGCAGGCGCAGATTCCCATGGGGCGTTATGGCACGCCCCAGGAGTTTGGGCAGGTCTGTGCTTTCTTGTGCAGCCAGCAGGCTAGCTATATGACGGGACAAAACGTGTTGCTGGATGGTGGGGCTTATCCGGGGACCTACTAGTTATTTTGGGGGAGATTTTTTGTTCGCCTAAACCGCTTTTTTGGACACCCACTCCCCCAGCCCCTCGCCCCGTCGGCGAGGGGAGCCTTTGAACAGCCGATTTGGGGGCTGCGCTCCGGCTACGGTGCTACACAAGTACCACTGCCAATAGATGGGTACGCCACGGCCAGCGCCAACGGTTGTGGTGAATAGAAAAAAGCTGGTGCGGAGCCACTGGCGGGCGCAGCCGCCAGCGTTGGCAAACACATTCCTCCGAAGTCCCACAACCGCAGTCACAGGCCGTGGAGCGAACTGACGGTGGCCACCTCACTCCAGTCGCCACGCAGTCGGCGCGCAACCACCAAATATGGCTGTTAAAGGCTCCCCTCGCCGACGGGGCGAGGGGCTGGGGGAGTGGGTGTTAAAAAAAAGCAGTGCAGCCGTGCAAAGAAATCCACAGCAAGCCCAAAAACTCAAGACACCCCCGCCTGCGCCTGCGCCCGAAATACCTTGGGCGTCAGCCCAAACTGCTGCTTGAAACTGCGAATGAAATAACTCGCGCTGGCAAAGCCGCAGCACCAGGCAATCTCTTTGATCGCCGAACCATCCTCCGCCAACAGCCGGGCCGCGCGCGCCAAACGCTGGCGCAGCACCACTTGCCATAGATGTTCCCCTGTGCTGCGGCTGTAGAGGTGCGACAGGTAGTCCGCGGTGCAGCCCAGTTCCTCGGCCAGACTGGCCACTGTCAGGTCCACTTCGCCCAAGCGGTTTTGCACCAGCACACGCAGTTGGCCCAGCATAGCCGGTTCGCTGGCCACGGATTTTTGCGGTGCATCCAGCAAGCGTGCCACCGCCGTCAGTGCCGCCAGCACCAGCGCGCGCTGCTGCAGCCCCCACAGGTCCTGTGCGTCGTGTGCGGGCGGCTTGCTGGCGTCGCCCAACCAGCCTTCAATGCGCGCGGCCTCCACATGCGGGTAGACCTCCAGGTACAGGTTGGCGGGGTGGCCAGGGCGGTCTTCGTGCGCCAGATGGCACGACAGGGCCTGGTGGTCGGCATAGATCACCAGGTTGGAAAACGCCTGCGCTCCGTCCCCGGCCACCCACTCGTCGTGCAGCAGCTTGGGGGGCATCAGCAGGGCCTCGCCGGCGCGCAGGGTCACTTCGCCCTCGGGGAAGCGGAACGTGGTGTGGCCCTGCACCTGCAAAAACAGCTCGGGGTTCAGGTGCAAGTGCCCCGCGCCGCGCGTGGTCCAGCCGCTTTGCGCCGGGGGCGACAGCACGCGCAGGCTGCCTTGGGCCGCGCGCGCAATGAAGTCGCCCAGCACCACACGCATCTGCCGTGCGTGGGCGGGCGCGGACGGATCGTCGGGCGAGATGGCGGCCACGCAGCTGCAATCGGGCAGTGTCGGTGTTTCAAAGAATTTTGCTACTTTTGACATGTTGCTGGTATGAATTGGCGTTGCCCGCGGTATGGCAAACCCGTACGCTAGCGCACGAGTGATGGTTTTATTTTCCTGTGTTTCCAGAATCCCTGTTATTTCTCATGCCAACCAAGATTCCTCGTATTGATTCCCGGTTTTTTGCTAGCGCTTGCCTGCCCGGGAGTGCCGCATGAGCGCCGCTGCCGTGCACGGCACACCCGCGCAAATCCGCCAGGCCACCTGGGCCACGCGCGCGTTGTTTGCCGCCTTGGGTGTGCTCAGCGCGGCCTGGGGGGTGCACATTCCTTCTGTCAAGGCGCATTACGGGCTGGGCGAGGGCGCGCTCTCCTTGGTGCTGGTGGCGGCGGCCAGTGGTGCCGTGCTGGCATTGTTTTTTGCGGGCCGCGTGATTGGCCGGCTGGGGGCGCGCAATGCGGCGGCGCTGTGTGCATTGGTCATGGCGTTTTCTTTGGGCATGGCGCTGCAGTGGCCCAGCTTTGCGCTCCTGCTGCTGTCCATGGTGGTATTCGGCTCCTCGCTCAGCGTGTACGACGTGGCCATCAACACCGAAGGTTCGGCGCTGGAGACTGCGGGGGGCAAGCCCATCATGGGTGGTTTGCACGGCATGTTCAGCGTGGGTGGCATGGCTGGGGCCGCGCTGGCGGCGGGGCTCTTGCGCGCGGGCGTGCCTGCGCCCTGGCAGCTGAGCGCGGTGGGGCTGGGCATGGCGGCCTGGGTGCTGGTGGGCTCGCGCTGGATGTTGCCCACCGCGCCAGACACCGAAGCCAGCGCCCAGAAGCCGCACTTTGCCTGGCCGCGCGGCCCGCTGCTGGTGATTGGCCTGCTGATTTTTGCTGGCATGAGCGCCGAAGGCGTGATGTACGACTGGTGTGTGCTCTACCTGCAGCAGGAGGTGGGCATGCCCCAGGCGCAGGCGGCCCTGGGTTATGCCGCGTTTTCCGGCGCCATGGCCACCATGCGTTTTGTGGCCGACGGCCTGCGCGCCCGGTTCAGCGAGCAGCGACTGCTGCGCGCCAGCGGCAGCACCACGGCACTGGCCATGGCGGTGCTGCTGCTGAGCGGCAACCCCTGGGTGTCCTTGCTGGGCTATGCCTTCATTGGTGCCGGCCTGGCCATGGTGGTGCCCATCTTGTATGGCGCGGCCAGCCGTGTGCCGGGCACCACCCCCGCTGCAGCCATTGCAGCGGTGTCGTCCATTGGGTACAGCGGCTTCATGATCGGGCCACCGCTGATTGGCGGCATTGCCCAGCACGCCTCACTCACCCTAGCCATGGGCGTGGTGGTGCTGGCTTCCACCATCCTGGCGCTCAGTGTCCGCCACGTACCCGAGAAGGCCTAGGCAGCAGCCTGGGGTGGGCTATTTGCGGGAAGACAGCACGATGCCCGAGACGATGAGCACAAACGCTACGCCATGGTAGACGCGCGGTGGCTCCCCCAAAAACAGGGAAGAGAGCAGTGCCGTGAACAGGGGCGTGAGGTTGATGAAAAAGCCCGCCACCGCGGGCCCGGCGCGCGACACGCCTGCGCCCCAGGACCCATAGGCAATCACCGCGGGGCCTACCGCAATAAAAGCCAAGGCAGCCACCAGCTGCCAGCTCCAGTCGATGTGCGCCGGTGTCAGTGCCCACTCGCCCGCGGTGAACAGCGCCGACCAGCCCAGGCCAAACACCATCTGCCCCAGCAGAAACTGCGCCCAGTCGGCCCGGATGTGGGCGGACTCGGGTGTGGGATGGGCCAGCAGCCAGCTGTAGAAGGCCCAGGCCATGGAGGCCAGCAGCACATACAGGTCGCCCGGTACCAGGCGCAGATGGGTGATGACTTCCCAGTCGCCCCGGCCCAGCACCAGCACCACACCGGCCATGGACAAGGCCGCCCCCAGCAGCTGGCGGCGGGTCACCGCCATCTTGAAAAACAGCCGCCCAATCAGCAGCATCCACACCGGCGTGCTGGCGCCCACCAGGGTGACGTTGATGGCGGTGGAGGTGTTGAGGGCCAGGTAGAGCAGCGCGTTGTAGCCGCCGATGCTGAACAGGCTGAGCCAGGCAAAGCGCCGCCACTGGGGCCACAGGCCGCTGCCCGGGCGCAGCACGGCACCGGCCAGCGGCAGCAGCAACAAAAAGGCAATGCCCCAGCGCAGCAGGTTCAGCGTCATGGGGGAAACCATGGGTGCTACCAGTCGCCCCACCACGGCATTGCCCGACCACATGAGGGGCGGAATGACGAGCAACGCAATTGCGGTGGGAGTGAGGCCTTTGTGCATGCGGGCGACTGTAGCAAGCCGGGCATGACCTCGCTTGCGAGCGGCTGACACGGCTTTCTGGCACCATCAGCGCCCACAGTTCACCACTACTTTGGAGATCACCCCATGACTGCCATTCCCTCCCGTGCCATCCACATCGCCCAGCACGGCGGCCCCGAACAATTGCAGCTGGTGCACGTGACCGTGGGCGAGCCGGGCCCCGGCGAGGTGCGCATGCGCCACCACGCGGTGGGCCTGAACTTCATCGATGTGTACCAGCGCACCGGCCTGTACCCGCAGCAATTGCCCGTGCAGCTGGGCATGGAAGCCGCCGGTGTGGTGGAGGCGGTGGGTGCGGGCGTGACCCACCTGAAGGCGGGCGACCGCGCCGCTTACGCCAGCAACCCGCCCGGCGCCTACTGCGAGGTGCGGGTGCTGCCCGCCAAGTGCGTGTGCAAGCTGCCGGATGCCATCAGCTTCGAGACCGGTGCGGCCATGATGCTCAAGGGCCTGACCGCACAGTACCTGCTCAAGCGCACCTTGCCCCAGGGCGGACTGAACCCTGGCGACTTTGTGCTCTTCCACGCGGCGGCTGGCGGTGTGGGCCTGATTGCCTGCCAATGGGCCAAGGCCTTGGGTCTGCGCCTCATCGGCACTGCAGGGTCTGATGCCAAATGTGCCCTGGCGCTTGCCAATGGTGCGGAGTTTGCTATCAATTACGCAGCAGATGACTTTGCGACGAGGGTCAAAGAGATCACCGGTGGCAAGGGTGTGAAGGTGGTCTACGACTCGGTGGGCAAAGACACCTGGGACCAATCACTCGATTGCCTGGCCCCGTTTGGCCTGATGGCCAGCTTCGGCAATGCCTCGGGCCCAGTGGCGCCGTTTGCACCCGGCATGCTGGGGGCCAAGGGCTCCATCTACGTGACGCGCCAGACCTTGTTCACCCACATCGCCACGCGTGAGGCCACGCAGGCCATGGCGGACGACCTGTTTGCCGTGGTGCAAAGCGGTGCCGTGAAGATCCACATCGCCCAACGCTACACGCTGGAAAACGTGCAGCAGGCCCACAAAGACCTTGAGGCACGTCAAACAACCGGTTGCACCATCCTGACCCTGTAAGTCAGGGGGATAAAATCGCAAGATGACTTTGACTTCCTCCGCGCTCCTGCGCAAATCCCTTGTTTGCGCAGCGGGCCTGGTGGCTGCTGCTGCGTCCTACGCGCAGACCTCTTCGGTGGTGTTGGCCCAGGCCCAGCCTGCCGCCACACCAGCACCTGCCGTCGCCGTCGACAAGACCGCGGCCCAGATTGATGCGGAGAACAGCAGGCGTTGGTCGATCTACTGGGGCTGGAACCGTTCCACCTACTCCAACAGCACCATTCACTTCAAGGGCTCGGACCACGACTTCACCCTGCACGATGTCAAGGCCACCGACATGCAGACCAACACCGGTCTGGCGGACATCTTCAAGTACTACCTGAACCCAGCCGAGATCACCATCCCGCAAACCAACCTGCGTGTGGCCTACCAGCTCGATGGCGACACCGCCATTGCCCTGAACCTGGACCACATGAAATACGTGGTGGTGCAGGACCAGTCCGTTGCCATTGACGGCCAGATCAAGGGTGTGACGCAAAGCGGCCAGCAGGTGATTGCCGACAATTGGCTCAACTTCGAGCACACCGATGGCCTGAACATCGTGAGCCTGGAATACGAAAAGCAAAAGAAGGTGGACTGGTTTGGTGGCGACCGCACCAAGGTGTTTGCGCTGGTGGGCCTGGGCATCGTGATTCCCAAGACCAACGCCACCATGCACATGGTGAACCAGACCCGCAACGACGAGTTCCATTTGGCCGGTTGGAGCGTGGGCGCCGGTGTGGGCATGGACGTGGACGTGACCAAGACCGTGTTTGTGCGCACGGCCTACAAGATGGGGTATGTGGACCTGCCCGATGTGCTGACCAGTGCGCGCGGCGACAAGGCCTCGCACCATTTCACCTACAACGAGTTGCTGGTGGCGGTGGGTTACCGCTTCTAAGCGCTTGGGTTTCCAAGCCAAAAGGCCGGTGCATGCGCCGGCCTTTTTTATTTGCCGCTGGACTCCACATGCATGCGCAGGCGGTTGGGCGCCAGTTCGCCCGCGGAGTCGAGGATGGGGTAGGCAATCGAGCAGATGTGTGAGTTGATGCGCTTCAAGTCGCTGATCAGGTCCAGGTGCAGAGAGCTGGTCTCGATGCTGGAGAGTGTGTTGTCTGACAGGCGCGCGATGTGGGTGGCGGCGTACTGGCGCTCCAGGTCGCGGAAGCGGGTTTTTTCTTCGAGCAGGCGGCGCGCATCGCGCACATTGCCATTTAAAAACACGCTCATGCCCAGGCGCAGGTTGTCCACCAGGCGGCTGTGCAGCTCGCAGATCTCGGCCATGCCCGCGTCGGAAAACTCGCGCCCCTTGTTGATCTTCTTGTCTTCCACATCCAGGATCACGCGCTCGATGATGTCACCGATCTGCTCCATGTTGATGGTGAAGCTGATGATGTCAGTCCAGCGCTTGGCCTCGTTCTCGCCCAGCGCCTCGCGCGAGATTTTGGTCAGGTAGTACTTGATGTCGCTGTAGAGCTCGTCCACCGTGTCGTCCATGGTGCGCAGCTGTTTGGCCAGGGCCTGGTCGTTGTCGCGCATCACCGCCAGGGTGCCCAGCAGCATGGACTCCACCACATCGGCCTGGTGCATGGCCTCGCGCACGGCACATGAAATCGCCAAGGAGGGCGTGGCCAGAGCCGAGGGGTCCAGGTGGCGCTGGCGGCCCGCCACGGTGGTCTTTTGGGGTTTGGGCAGCCAGTGTTCCACCCAGCGTGCCACCACCTGTGTGAAGCCGATCAGGGCAATGCCTACGCCCACGTTGAAGGCGAGGTGAAAACCCACCACCAGCGTGGCCTCGTCGGTGAGGTAGGGGCTGGCATATCGCATCCAGACGCCCGAAAACGGCAGCACCGCCGCCACCCCCAGTACCTTGAACACCAGGTTGCCCAGCGGCACTTGGCGCGTCTCCACATTGGCGTTCATGGTCGTCAGCACCGCCAGCGCACCGCTGCCCAGGTTGGCGCCCAGCACCAGACCCAATGCCACATCCACCGGGATCACTCCCGAGGTGGCCAGCGTGGCGGTCAGGAGCACGATGGCCAGGCTGGAGTAGGACACCAGGGCCAGTGCGGCCCCCACCACAATCTCCAGCAGCAAGTCGCTGGTCAGCGTGCCCAGCAGGGCTTTGACCGCTGCTGACTGGGTCAGTACGGTGGCCGATTGTGTGACCAGGCGCAGCGCCAGCAGCATCAGGCCCAGCCCGATGAGTACGCGCCCCACGCGCCCCACGGTGGTGGAGGGGCGCGCAATGAAGAGCACCACGCCGATAAAAATGAACAGAGGGGAGAGCCAGGACAGATCCCGCGAGAACGCCACGGCCATCAGGCTGGTGCCAATGTCCGCGCCCAGCATCACGGCCAGGGCCGAGGGCAGACTCATGAGCCCCTGGCCCACAAAGGCCGAGACGATGAGTGCGGTGGCGGTGCTGGACTGCACCACGGCCGTGACACCAATGCCCGACACCACGGCGGCAAAGCGGTTGCCGGTGCTGTGCGCCAGGATGCTGCGCAGGTTGGCGCCAAACACGCGCAGGATACCGGTACGGACCAGGTGCGTGCCCCACACCAGCAGGGCAATCGCGGCAAACAGATTCAGCAAATGCGTCACAAACTCTTCCTTGTGTGCCGCGCGGTGTGCCGTCCCTGTTTAGCGGGTTTTGCGCACGCGCAGCAGTTCGTCCAGTATCAGGCAAACCGCGCCGATGGAAATCGCGCTGTCCGCCACATTAAAGGCGGGGAAATGCATGCCCCGCCAGTGGAAATCCAAAAAGTCCACCACGTAACCATAGGCCAGGCGGTCAATCACGTTGCCAATGGCGCCGCCCAGAATGCAGGCCATGGCAAAGCTGAACAGCTTTTGCCCCGGATGGGACTTGAGCATCCAGATGATGACCCCGGCTGCCACCAGGCCCAACACCGTGAAGAACCAGCGCTGCCAGCCCGAGGCGCCCGCCAGAAACGAGAACGCAGCCCCCGTGTTGTGGACCCGCACCACATTGAAGAAGCTGGTCACGTAGGTGCTGTCGCCCAATTGGTAGTAGCCCAGGATCAGGATTTTGGTGAACTGGTCTGCCAGTAGCAAGATAAAGGCCAGACCCAGCCACTGCCACAGGCCGGTGTTGCCACCGGCCGCTTTGCCGCCGCGGGCCATCAGGCAAACACGCGGTTTTCACCGGCGCCATACAGGTTGCTGGTGCAGCGGCCGCATAGCGTGGGGTGGGCTGCATCTACGCCGATGTCTTGCCGATAGTGCCAGCAGCGCTCACATTTTGTGCCATTTGAGGCTGCAACGCTGATGGATTGTGCGTCACCAGCTATTAAATTGATAGCGGAAGTGATGAACACAAACTTCAGGTCATCGCCCAGGCTGCTCAAGAGTGCAAACTCTTCTGCGGGCACGGTCAGTGTCACTTCGGCCTGCAAGGACGCGCCCACCTGGCCGGCAGTCCGCAGGGTTTCGATGTCCTTGTTGACGGCTTCGCGTACGGCGCGGATACGGTCCCACTTGGCCAGCAAGGCCTCATCCGCCGCGGCCAGCGCCACATAGCCGTCCATGAAGATGGACAGCTTGGTGGCGGCAGGCGTCTTGCCTTCGGCACCCAGCACGGCCCACGCCTCTTCGGCGGTGAAGCTCAGGAACGGTGCCATCCAGCGCAGCATGGCCTGGGTGATCGTCCACAGCGCGGTTTGTGCGGAGCGGCGTGCCAGGCTGTTGGCGCCGGTGGTGTAGAGGCGGTCTTTCAGGATGTCGAGGTAGAACGCGCCCAGGTCTTCGCTGCAATAGACCTGCAGTTTCGACACAACAGGATGGAACTCGTACACCTTGTAGTGCGCCAGGATGTCCGCCTGCAGCTGCGCGGCGCGGCTCAGGGCGTAGCGGTCGATCTCCAGCAGCTGGTCTGCTGGCACGGCGTCCTTGGCCGGGTCAAAGTCGCTGACGTTGGCCAGCAAGAACTTGAGCGTGTTGCGCACGCGGCGGTAGGTGTCCACCACGCGGGCCAGGATCTTGTCGTCGATGTTCAGGTCACCCGAATAGTCGGTGCTGGCCACCCACAGGCGGGCAATTTCGGCGCCCAGCTTGCTGGTCACGGTTTGTGGGTCCACCGTGTTGCCCAGGCTCTTGCTCATCTTGCGGCCCTGGCCGTCGGTGGCAAAGCCGTGGGTCAGCAGACCACGGTAGGGGGCGCGGTCGTACAGCGCGCAGCCCAGCAGCAGCGAGCTGTGGAACCAGCCGCGGTGCTGGTCGTGGCCTTCGAGGTACAGGTCGGCCTCGGGCCCTTCGGTGTGGAAGGGCACGCGGTCGTAGGCGTCCTTGTGGCTGCCGCGCAGCACGTGCTGGAAGGTGGAGCCCGAGTCGAACCAGACTTCCAGAATGTCGGTGCTCTTGGTGTAGCTGGGGGCGTCAGCTGCGCCCAGGATGTCTTCCACCGACACACGGCTCCAGGCCTCGATGCCGCCCTTTTCGACGATGTCTGCAGCCTGGTCCAGGATCTCCATGGTGCGCGGGTGGAGCTCGCCGCTGTCCTTGTGCAAAAAGAAGGGCACGGGCACGCCCCAGCTGCGCTGGCGCGAGATGCACCAGTCGGGCCGGTTGGCGATCATGTCGCGCAGGCGGGTCTTGCCGTTCTCGGGGTAGAACTGGGTGTCTTCGATCGCGTCCAGCGCCAGTTGGCGCAGGGTCTTGGGCGCCTTGTCCTTGGTGAACACGCCAACGCCTTCGTCCATGCGCACAAACCATTGGGCGGCGGCGCGGTAGATCACTGGTGTCTTGTGGCGCCAGCAGTGTGGGTAGCTGTGGGTGATGCCCACGGTGGCCATCAGGCGGCCGTGTTCGCGCAGCGTGTTAATGACGTTGGCACAGGCCTTCCAGATGTGCTGGCCACCGAACAGGGGCAGCTCTTCGGCATACACACCATTACCCAGCACTGGGTTCAAGATCTGGTCGTACTTGAGGCCGTTGGCGATGCAGCTGTTGAAGTCGTCCACGCCGTAGGCGGGCGAGGAGTGCACGATGCCGGTGCCGTCTCCGTCGCTCACATAGTCAGCCAGGTACAGCGGCGACAGGCGTTTGTAGCTGTATTCGTTACCGCTCTCAGGCAGGTCATACAGCGGGTGGCGGAACACCTGGCCGCGCAAGGCCTCGCCCTTGGCGGTCGCTAGCACCGTGCCAGTCAGGCCGAAGCGCTCCAGGCACTTCTCGACCAGATTGGCACCCAGCAGCAGCACGCCCTTGGGCGTATCCACCAACGCGTACTCCAGCTCGGGGTGGGCATTGAGTGCCTGGTTGGCCGGGATGGTCCACGCGGTGGTGGTCCAGATCACGGCAAAGGCTGGCTTGCCCGCGGGCAGGGCGCTCAGGCCAAAGGCCTTGGCCAGACCTGCGGCATCGTTGGACTCGAAGGCTACGTCCAGCGTGTCGCTCTTTTTGTCGGCGTACTCGATTTCAAACTCGGCCAGGGACGAGCCGCAGTCAAAACACCAGTACACGGGTTTCAAGCCGCGGTACACAAAGCCGCGTTCGATCACGCGCTTGAAGGCGCGGATTTCGCCCGCCTCGTTGGCCGGGTTCATGGTTTTGTAGGGGCGCTCCCAGTCGCCCAATACACCCAGGCGCTTGAAGTCTTCGCGCTGCTGGTCGATCTGCTCGGTGGCAAACGCGCGGCTCTTGGCCTGCATGTCGTCGCGGCTCAGGTTGCGGCCGTGCAGTTTTTCGATCGCGTTTTCGATCGGCAGACCGTGGCAGTCCCAGCCGGGGATGTACTGCGCATCAAAGCCGGCGAGCTGCTTGCTCTTGACGATCATGTCCTTGAGCACCTTGTTCAGCGCGTGGCCGATGTGCAGCTTGCCGTTGGCATAGGGCGGGCCATCGTGCAGCACAAACAAGGGGGCGCCATGGCGCGCATCGCGCAGCTTCTTGTACAGGCCTTCTTCGTTCCATTCTTTCACCCAGGCCGGTTCGCGCTTGGGCAGGTCGCCGCGCATGGGGAAGGGGCTGTCGGGCAGGTTCAGGGTGCTGCGGTAATCAACTTTGTCAGTCATGGCTAATCTCAAAGGGAGTTGGACGGCCTGCGGTGGTCGTCACGGCAAGCAATGGGGCAAGACGCGGGGCAAAGTGCGTCGGGGAGCCCCGTCAAATTCGGGTGCTGACGTTGGACTGGAGCCAGACACGCGCGTCGTCGCGGTCTTTTTGTATGCCCTGGGTGAGGGCATCCAGACCGTCGTATTTCAGTTCGTCGTGCAGTTTGTGTAGCAGTTCCACGCGGATGATTTTACCGTAGGCCCCCTCGGGGCCCAGCTCGGCAGGCCAGTCCAGGCAATGGGTCTCCAGCAGCACACGCCCGCCGTTCACATCGTTGGGATCCAGCGAGGGGCGCACGCCCAGGTTGGCCACGCCTTGCAGCGGCTTGCTGGCCAGGCCATGCACCAGCACCACAAAGATGCCGCTGGCAGCCGGTTTCCAGTGCGCAAAGCGCAAATTCAGGGTCTTGAAGCCCAGCGTGCGGCCCAGCTTGCGTCCGTGCACCACGTGGCCACTGATGCAATAGGGGCGGCCCAGCAGGCGGGCGGCGGCGGCCATGTCGCCCCGGCCCAGCGCGTCGCGCACGGCGGAGCTGGAGACACGCAGGCCATGCACTTCGTACGAATTCATGCGGGCCACGTCAAAGCCCTGGGCCTCGCCTGCGGCGTCCAAGAGGGCGTAATCGCCCGCGCGGGCCTTGCCAAAGCGGAAATCGTCGCCCACCAGCACATAGCGGGCGCCCAGGCCTTGCAGCAGCACCTGGTCGATGAACGCCTGCGGGCTCTGGTTCGCCAGCCGGGCGTCAAAGGGCAGCACCACGGTCTGGTCCACGCCGGCTTGGGCCAGGTCTTCCAATTTGTCGCGCAGGGTGCCCACGCGGGCCGGGGCCAGCTCGGGCTTCTTGTGCAGCTCGGCAAAGTAGTCGCGTGGGTGGGGCTCAAAGGTCAGCACCACGCTGGCCACGCCGCGCTGCTGGGCTTCGGCACGCAGCAGGGCCAGCATGGCCTGGTGCCCCCGGTGGACACCGTCAAAGTTGCCAATCGTGACCGCACTCGCGCTGGCAATGCCAGGGTGCTTGAAACCGCGGAAAACCTTCATGTTTTGTTATCTTTTTGATAGCAGGCCGCGCAAACGCTGCCGGGGCTGGACGCCAATTTGTCATGGAAACACGGTATATTGTGACTTAGCAGGGCCCGGACACACGTCTGGCGCGCACTTGCAGACATTTGGCAGTCCGTGTTGGTGGTAGGTTTTACCGTTGATGGAGGCGTTGCGTGAAAGTCTTGAAGTTGTCGGCCCAAGGGCTTCCCCAGTCCTGGATCTCGCTGGAGCAAGCGGTGATCCATTACGCTGCGGGCGAGGTGCGCTGGGAGTCGGGGGGCGAGGTCGCCGTGTTCCACGGCGGGCACAACGCCATGACCGGCCAGCAGTCGATCATCAAGGTCAACAGCATCATTGGCACGCGCGGCGTACCCAGTATCAACCCCTTCAACCTGCGCCCTGGCCTGACCAACGCCAAGCTCTTTATCCGCGACCGCAATGTGTGCGCCTACTGCGGCGGCCATTTCCACGAGAGCGAGCTCACGCGCGAGCACATCATCCCCTTTGCCCAGCACGGCATCGACACCTGGATGAACGTGGTCACCGCGTGCAAGCCCTGCAACCACCGCAAGAGCCACCGCACGCCCGAGCAGGCCCACATGCCCTTGCTCTACACGCCCTACGTGCCCAGCCTGTGGGAGGACTTCATCCTGCGCAACCGCCGCATCCTGGCGGACCAGATGGAGTTTTTGATGGCGCACGTGCCCAAGTCCTCGCGCCTGCTGGATTAGCATAGTGGGCATGTACAACGCCCCTGCCACCCCCACCCCGTCAGACCGCCCGCGCATCGCACTCATTGCGCACGATCGCAAGAAAGACACCATGGTCGCACTGGCCAAAGAGTTCGCGCCCTACCTGCAGCGCTGCACACTGATGGCCACCGGAACCACGGGCGGACGTCTGGTGGATGAAGCGGGCCTGGATGTGGAGCGCATGCTCAGCGGCCCCTGGGGCGGCGACTTGCAGATTGGCGCGCGGCTGGCGCAGGGCGAGGTGGACGCGGTGATCTTCTTGCGCGACCCCATGACCCCACAGCCGCACGAACCCGACATCAACGCCCTGGTGCGCGCCTGCGATGTGCACGACGTGCCCTGCGCCACCAACCTGTCCAGCGCGCGCCTGGTGTTGGCGCAAATGCTCCTGAAACTATAGCTGCTGGCGCAACGGCGGCGCGGGCTGGCGGTCAAAAGTGTGCTTTAACTGGTTGTTAAATCAAAGGCCCCCAGCGCCTGCGCGCGGCCGTTGAGGATGGCGTCTACCCGGTGGTGGCCGGGGTAGTGTTTGCGGGTGGTCATGTCGGCCAGTGAGATCTTTTTGCCCACGCGTTGGGTCTCGTGCGCGGCCAGGTCCAGCGTCTTGAGCTTGAACACCTTGGCCCGCGCCTGGCCATTGGCCTTGACGTAGTGCACCGCAAAGTCGACCAGCACCTGCTGGGGCTGCGCCGTGGTGTTGGTCACGTCAAAGGCCACGTTCAGCGAGCCACCCACCACGGCGCGTGGTGGCGTGATGGCAGGCTGGCCAACCACCACGTTGGCAGTCTCTCCAAAGCCCAGTGCCGCCAGCGCACCGGCCTCGCCGCGTTTCACCGCGCTGCGCAGCGCGTGCTGCACGATCCAGCGCCGCTCGGGCGTGGCGCCTTGCAGCCAAGTCTGGGCCGTGTGGGCCAGCAGGGTGGGGTGGTCTTTGCCAATGTCGTTGAGGTTGTTGGCCACTGAGCGGCGCACGTACAAGGCCGGGTCGTCCTTCAGGCGCTCCAGCAGCGCTAGCACCGGCGCCGGGTCGCGCTGGAAGGCGGGCAGGCGCGAGGCCCAGGGCAGCCGCGGCCGTGTGCCCTCGGACACCAGGCGGCGTACATGTTCGCTTGCATCCTGCGTCCATTCCGCCAGCCGCTCCAGCGTGGCCTCTGGGTGCTGCTGCAGAAAGGGGCGAATGCTGAACTCTGCCGTGAAGCGCTGCGTGAGCGCGTGCTGCGCCTGCATCGACAGATCAAAATGCCCCAGCCCAAACTCCGCCACAAACGCCGTGTGTGGCAGGTACAAGAACGACCCGAGCGACAAACCCGGATCACGCCCATGCGGCTGCTCGGCCGACGCCAGCACGATGGGCAGCGCCTGGGCATAGTCTTGCGGCAAATGCCGCTGCAGCGCCCGCGCCATGTGTTTGCCACGCGGCATCAGCGCCAGCGCTTCGTAGCCGCTTAGCGCGTCGTGCAAAAAGGCATCGGTGTCAAACCGCCGGTGCACCGCGGCCACCATGCGCGCAATGGCGCGGGGCACATCGGGGCCGTATTGGGCAACCAGGGGCTCGGCCATGGCGTGGCTTTAGCTGCGTTCCAGGTCGCGGATCAGCGTCTTCACCTTGGTGGTGATGATGTCCACCGCCGGGTCATTGGCGCCGTGCGGCAGGATGACGTGCGCGTGCCGCTTGGTGGGCTCGATGAACTGCTTGTGCATGGGGCGCACGGTTTCCAGGTACTGGGCAATCACGCTCTCGGCGCTGCGCCCGCGCTCGGAAATGTCACGCTGCAGGCGGCGGATAAAGCGCACGTCGGCCGCCGTATCCACAAAAATCTTCAGCGACATCATCTTGCGCAGCTCGGGGTCGAACAGCGCAAACAAGCCCTCCACCACAATCACCGGCGCCGGGTTCACCACCACCGTGGTGGGCGCGCGGTTGTGCTTCACAAAGTCGTAGGTCGGCATGTCGATAGCCTCGCCACGGCGCAAGGCTTGCACCTGCTTCACCATCAGCGGCCAGTCAAAGGCATCGGGGTGGTCGTAATTGGTCTTGACGCGCTCTTCAATCGAGAGGTGGGTCTGGTCCAGGTAATAGTCGTCCTGGTAGACCACCGAAGCCATCTCCGGCCCAATGGAGGCCAGTACCTCACGGGTGACCGTGGACTTGCCGCTGCCACTGCCGCCTGCGACACCGATCACGAAAGGTTTGTTGTTGGTTTTGGGCATGCTTGTTTCCGGTTCCAGGCGGGCAAAAGGGCGTGATCTTACAAGGCCGCGGGGCGGCACCGGGATACAGTTTACCGGCCCGCTCTATTTTCATGTCAAATAGGCCGCTAGACCCCATGGATATTGCGCGAGCAGCTACGAAAACCATAGCAGTTTTGTCGCGCGGTACGATATGGCAAATCACAGGGGGAACGCCATGGCCGCCATCAAGCGCGCCGATGGCGACTGGACCACGCTATTTGCCCTGGGCAGCCAGATCAACCGCAGCCACCCCTCGTTTGACCCGCGCAACTACGGCGAGGGCAATGCGGTGCAAACGCATCTGCATGTGCGGCGCAAAGCCGCTGGTGGGGCCAAGACCTAACCGAGCTCGTCCAGCAGCACTTGCACGGAGTCAAGCAGAGCGGGCAGGGCGCTCCGGGTGATGTTCCAGACCGTGCCCACGCTCACCGTGGCGTATCCATGGATCAGTTGATTGCGGAACGCCACGATTTGCGGCAGGTCTGGAATACGTGCGGCAATCGCGGCATCCAGTTTGGATAGCTGGTTGAGTGCTTCGCCGATGATTTCAAACTTGCGCTCTACCGCAGCCTGGGCCATCGCGTTGCCTTCATACGCCGTCACATCCATACCACCGGTAAACGACTGAATCGCCAAAGCCGAATCGCGCACATCCCACAAAAAGGCACGTGGGTCACGCTGCATAAACAGCTTCGCGGTTGCTATTGATGCTGGCCAGCACGTAGGGGTTACGGACTGCGCCAGGCTCTACCAAGTCCACTCCACGGCCCAGCAGGGCTTCCAGGTCTGCTTTGGCACCAAACAAGGCGTTGAGCCCAGGCTGGACGCCCGGCGCAAACTCCACCAGAAAGTCAGCGTCACTGTTGGCAGGGTCAAAGTCATCGGCCCGTGCCGCCGAGCCAAACACTTCCAGCCGCTGAATGCGGTAGCGCTGGCAGATGGCAGAAATGCCTGTGCGGTGTTGGGCGATGGCTGGGTGCATGACTTGGAGTTTACTGGAGCGCCCCGTTGATGTGTCAAATCGGCCTCTAGCCCACGTGGAGTATGCGCAAGCAGCTACCAAAACAATAGTGAATCCGCCCAGTCAGCCGTTCAGCGCAGCGGGCCCACGCAGGCGTATATTGGCTTGATGCGTACCAAGCCACCATCTCACCACCGCAGCGACCTTGTTCGCATTGCCATCCACGCCATGTCGGAGCGCGGGCTGGAGCCCGAGTTCTCGTCCGCGGTGGAGCGCCAGCTGGCTGGCATTACCGCCACGGGCACCAGCGCAGACCCTGCCATCCACGACCTCAGCACCTTGCTGTGGTGCTCCATCGACAACGACGACTCGATGGACCTGGACCAGCTCACCGTGTCTGAAGCCTTGCCCAACGGCAGCGTGCGCCTGTGGGTGGCCATTGCCGATGTGGACGCGCTGGTGCCGCGCGACACACCCATCGACCAGCACGCCAGCACCAACACCACCTCGGTCTACACGTCTGCACGCATCTTCCCCATGCTGCCCGAGCGCCTGTCTACCGACCTCACCTCGCTCAACCCCCACCAAGACCGCCTGGCCATGGTCACCGAGATGGTGTTCAACCCCGATGGCTCGCTGGCCGGCTCCACCGTCTACCGCGCCCGGGTGCGCAACCAGGCCAAGCTGGCGTATGACGCGGTGAGCGCCTGGCTGGACGGGCAGGGCGACTTGCCCGCCGCTGCGGCCGCCGTGCCCGGCTTGGACGCACAGCTGCGCACACAAGACGCGCTGGCCCAGCAGCTGCGCGCACGCCGCCGCAGCGCGGGTGCGCTGGAGTTTGAGAGCTTTCAGCCGCGCGTTACGTTTGACGGTGAACGCGTGGCCGACATCGCGCTGCAAGAACACAACCGCGCCCGCCAGCTCATTGAAGAAGTGATGATTGCCACCAACACCTGCACCGCGCGCTACTTGGCCGCGCAGGGCGTGGCCTCATTGCGCCGCGTGGTGCGCTCGCCCGAGCGCTGGCTGCGCATCGTGGCGGTGGCCAAAGAATATGGCGACGTGCTGCCGCCCGACCCGGATTCGAAAGCGCTGGAAGACTTCTTGGCCAAGCGCCGCCGGGCCGACCCGCTGCGCTTTGCCGATCTGTCGCTGGTCATCGTCAAGCTCATGGGGCGAGGCGAATACGTGCTGGAGGCCCCCGGCGGCCCGCCCGTAGGCCACTTTGGCCTGGCCGTAACCGACTACACCCACTCCACCGCGCCCAACCGCCGCTTCCCCGACCTCATCACCGCGCGCCTGCTCAAGGCCACGCTGGCGAAGGAGCCGCCGCCCTATAGCAACGCCGAGCTGGCCGCACTGGCCACCCACTGCACCCGCCAGGAAGACGCGGCGCAAAAGGTGGAGCGGCAAATGCGCAAGTCCGAAGCCGCGCTGCTGCTCGAATCCCGCATTGGCGAACGCTTTGACGCCATCGTCACCGGCAACGCCGCCGATGGCCAGTGGGTGCGCCTGCTGAACCCGCCCGCCGAAGGCAAGCTGCTGCGCGGCGCCAGCGCGCTGAAGGTGGGGGACAAAGTGCGCGTGAAGCTGCTGGCCACCAATGTGGAGCGCGGCTTTATTGACTTTGAGAGCGTGCAGTAAACGTTAGGCCAAGCCGGCCGCCTGCTTGGCGTGAAGCTTGGCGGCAATGTATTCACCGTGGGTGACGTGCAGCAAGCCCGCCACCTTGCTGATGACGTGGTTCTCGTGGGCGTCCAGGTCGCCGTCTGCATACGCCACCTGCCACATCAGTTCCACCACCATGATCTTTTGCGCCTGCGTGAAGTGCTCGTTCATGGCGCTGGTGTAGCGAAAGTAATCGTTGCTGTGCTTGGCGGCGCTATCTGCCTGGCTTAGCAACTGCTGCGTTTCATCGTCGGTCAGCGCAAACTTGCTGCGCAGTGCTTGTACCGCCGATGCACGCTCCTGGTCGCCAACACCCGCGTCAGCCCGCATGACCTCGATCAACAGCACCGCCGTTGCCAACTGCAAGCTATGGCTGTCACTCACAGACGATGCGCTCTCATCGCTCAGGTTAAAAAACTGGACCAACAGGTTTTTGAGTGGATGCAACATGCGCAAGATTGTGCCCGGCAGATATGCTCCTTGCCCGATAGGTCCGAAACACCGCATCAAAACGCAGGTTTGCCAAAAGAGAGTGGGTGAAAATTTGATTGAAATTGACCGCTATCCCTCGTGGAATATGCGCAAACAGCTACCAAAAGCGTAGCAATCTTAGCCTTGCAAACTAGAGCAAAGCCCCGGTGGCTTGCACCTTTGCCGCTTGGCGGCGAGTATTTCCTGCCACCCATGGCGGCCCCATTCATCCAGCCGGTGCTCACGGGCTCGGCGGTATGGGCCATGGTGGCGAGGGCGGCCAGCAGCAACGCAGCGCTTAAGCCTTCTTCCAAATCACCAAGCCAATGCCGCCCAAAATGGCGCAGCCCGACAGCGCCATCGGCCAGGTAGCGGCCTCGCCCAGTAGCACCACGCTGCCCACAGCCGCAATCACCGGCACGCTGAGCTGCACCGTGGCCGCGTGGGTCGCTTGCAGCGTGGGCAACACCCGGTACCACACGGCATAGCCCACACCCGATGTCAGCGCGCCCGAGGCCAAGGCAAACACCAAGCCGCTGCTGGTGATATGGAGCTGCGGCAGCGCCACCGCACTGAGCACCAGCGCCATGGGCACAGTGCGAATGAAGTTGCCCGCCGTTACCGCCGTGGGGTCAGCGCCACCTTGGGCGGGCTGGCGCCGGCCCAGCAGCGAGTAAGCGCCCCAGGCCACCCCGGCACCCAGCATGGCCGCAGAACCTGCTAAGCCCGGCGTTGCTACGCCCGGCAACATCAGCACCACAAGCCCGGCAACCGCCAGCGCAAAGCCGCCAAGCTGCTGCGCACTCAAGCGCTCGCCCCGGTACAGGCCCCAGGCAATCATGGTGGCCTGCACCGCACCAAACAGAAGCAGCGCGCCCGTGGCCGCCGACATGCTGAGGTAGGCAAACGAAAACCCGGCCGCATACACAAACAGCGCCAGCGCCGACCAGCCATCACCCGGCAGCGCTGCGGTGCGTGCCCCCTGCGCGCTTGGTTTGCGCTGTAGCCACACCAAGGCCGCCAGGGTGATTGCGCCAGACACCAAACGCACGGTGGTGAAACTGGCCGCATCCATGGCGCCGCCCTTGAGCGCGACGCGGCACAACAGCGAGTTGCCCGCAAAGGCCAGCATGGCCAGCGTCAGCAGAGATAGATTGAACAGAGAGCCCATGGCGGAGCAGTGTACGCGTGGGGTGCTATTTACTATGAAATTGGCCTCTAGCGCCCGTGGAGTATGCGCAAGCAGCTACTAAAAGCGTAGCAAATGCCAAGCAAAACCTAGAACGACGACCCCGGCTCACTCAGGAAGGCCAGCTCCTCCGCGCTGGAGCTGCGGCCCAGGATGGTGTTGCGGTGGGGGTAGCGGCCGAAACGGTCGATGATGGCTTTGTGGCGTAGCTCGAAGTTCAGATTGTCTTGTATGCCCAACTGCGTAAACAGCGCTACCGCTTGCGTATGCACCAGCGCGGACTCGCTGTGCATGTAGGGCATGTAGGCAAACACCCGCTGCTCTTCAGGCAGGCTGCGGTCTTGCCCGCTGGCCACCAGCTCTTGCGCCAACACCAGCGCCAGCGCGTCCTGCGCAAAGGCTTGCTTTGTTGCGCGGTAGACGTTGCGCGAGAGCTGGTCCAACACGATGATCTCCGCCAGCCGCCCCTCAGCCGTGGCGCGCCACGCAAACAGCTCACACTGCGCCGCCGTCTTCAGCGTGTCGCCAAAGCGCGCGCGGATGGTTTCGTCCAGCACGGCGTCTTTGATGAAGTGCTGCTTGGGGGTTAGCTCATCGAACCAGAAGTGGAGGATGGATTGGGGTTGCATGGGGCAAATATAGAGTTCAATGCGATGTCTGTAAGACAAGTGAACGCACGTCTAATCTATCGACAAGTATGTCTGTCAAAGCAAAAAATAACAGGAATACTAACTTTGTATCCAGGCAATTGCGTCGTCGAGTGGTTGTCGTTCGCCAACTGGGACAACGCAAAGATGATTTGCCGCGTGCTTGAGCTTTCCCTCCCGCGAGCCCTTTGCAATTGCGTTGGCAACATCTGCAGTCACGTTGTGCTCTTCTGCCAAATTGCCTATACAGGCCCAGATCGCCTGTTCGCCAAGGTGTCCATGGCAAAGCCAACGGCCAGGCTCTGCAGTTTGAAACGCGGCTAGGTAAGTGTCGGCGCCGGAATTTACCGAAGGTACAAAGTTGACTGGCAGTTGCAGTCCACGGTGAGAAAGTACCTGTACCAAACTCTGGTCTAGCTGGTAGCGATTGCCAGACCAACTTACACGCTTCTCGCAAATCGCACCATCAGATCTTCCAAGTGCGCTGGCAGCCTTTAACTCTAAAGAATATGCAGTCGCCAAAGCAACCATTTTGTGAAAACGACTTCCGAGATCTCTTAAAAACTCTGCCGATATTTCATCTGGATAGGATTGCTTGAGATATGCCGCGGCGCTCGATATGCTGAAGAAATAGTTTTCAATCGAGTGTCCAATCGTAGTGAAACTCCCTGGCCCCTGTGTTGGGGGGGTCCACTGATTTGGTACGCCGTTGTTCAGAGGAATGCCGTCCCATTCCCTGTCAGTGAGAGAACCGAATTTTGCTAAAACTAGCTCTTTGGTCGGAGAGGTTAGTGCTTCAATGGCAGACCTTATTGCACCGATGCGCGCCTTGTTTCCAAGCCCATGGAGTTCCGTTCCGGTAATGATTTGCACGCAATCGACTACTCCCTTTGAAGAAATCTGTCTTTCTTCCTCTTTGTCAAGCTTCAGTCGATTGATGATTGTTCTATCTGAAACTCCCTCTGTTAAAAGTGTTTTCCCGGAGCGACGGAGGACTGTATTTATGTAGCCAGAAAGTGAGTATCCCTGCATAGCTACTCCGCGCTGTCGTCCTCAAACAAACCCTCTTGCAAACTTCGCGTCAAAGTTGGTTCGAAATCTTGTGTTTCTTCCAAGTGATCGCCGCCGACTTCCGGTGAGTGTGTGCAGGCGATGATTTGTCTGTGTGCCGATTGCTGCATTAGCTCCCTCAAGATTTGTCTTTGCCAGTCAACATGCAATGACAATTCTGGTTCGTCTATAAGAAAGGTCCCGCTTTTAAATCTTGAGCGGCTAGCCGAATAGAGCATGGTCAAAATCTGTTTCTCACCTGACGATAATGATGAAAGACCATAACTCCTCCCGCCCTCAGTTCCGACTGATACGGAAGATCTAGTACGCGTTCTTGAATCCACAGAGCCAATTTGCAAAGTTTTTTTATCGAGAAACTTGTTTATTGAAGACTCGAAATCGCGACTCTTTTGAAATGCTTGCTTGCGCTCCTCTTTTCGCGCAACTAATGTGTCTAAGTAGAGATTTAAAACTGCATTTTCGATGCCTTTGGTGTCGCGACCTCCGTAACGCTTTAAATGATCAGTAGCTTCACTCAAATTTTGATAAATACGGAAAGATTCGCGATTCCCTAGCTGATAGTCGGTGCTGTTTAGAGAATCTGCAATGGATGCCAAGAGTTGATCGGTTCCGACTGTTGAATCCGGGGTGTCAAGACCAACAATTGTCCGAAATACTTTAACAAACACATCCGCAAACATATTCTGTTCCCGTTGTGCTGTTTCTAGTTGGGCAGTACGCCACTCCGAGGAGAGGCCGTCATCAACCTCTAGTATTGATGGATAACGAACGATTGGAACGAATTGACCAAACCATTGGCGGCATTGAAGCGTTTTGCGGGCGGTCGTCGCAGCTTCTTCTCGGATAGCACGTGTTTCTATTGCCTCTCGAGGTAATCGAGATAGTAAACGCCCTGTGGCTTCACGAAGATTCAAAACCTCCTTAACTTCTATTTCCTCCAGCTCTGTCTCTTTTGCTGAATCTCGATAGTAAGTGGCGGCACCACCTTGGATGCGCTCTAGAACCGAGCGAAATGCGGGTAAATATGTCGCTCGATCTCCAATGGCCGCTCTAATCGCGTCAGATTCCGCTTCACTGAGCGTGCCTGACTCTCCTTCAAAGGAAGTTGTGTTGCCATTCAAAGAAACTGAGCAATTCCCATCAGGCCCCCCCCGATGTATTTCCAAGACGTCATCAGAAAACGTTGAAATTCGAATGCGTCGGAAATTTAGGTAATTGAATCTTTTGAAGTCAAGTTCAAGCGCATTTGCCAATATGTGCAGCGCTGTTGTCTTTCCTCTACCGTTCTTACCGTAGATGATGTTTAGGCCAGGTTTGAACTCCATTTGCAGATCGAACTGATCATGAAGTCCCTCTACGGATAAGCGGCTTATTCCATTTGTTTTCATCTTGCCCCCCTCAGCTTAATTTTAAATTTCTTGGGTGAAGTGAATCACTTACCCCAACTATCCTTCAACCCCACCGCCAAGTTAAACACCGGCTTGCTGCCTTGCACGTGATCCACCCGATCCGCCACAAAGTACCCATGCCGTTCAAACTGAAACTTCTGGTCCGGCGCGGCATTGGCCAATGAGGGCTCAACAATCGCGGTCACCACTTTCAGGCTGTTGGGGTTCAGGCTTTCGATGAAGTCTTTGCCGCCCGCGTCGGGCTGTGCATCCAAAAACAAGCGGTCGTACATGCGGACTTCGGCGTTCACGCCGTTGGCCACGCCCACCCAGGTGATGGCGGCTTTCACCTTCACCAAGTCGCTACCTGGCGTGCCGCTCTTGGTGTCGGGCACCACGGTGGCCAGCACTTCGGTGATGGTGCCGTTCGCATCTTTGGTGCAGCCGGTGCATTCGATCACGTAGCCGCCCTTCAGGCGCACCTTGTTGCCGGGGAACAGGCGCTTGTAGCCCTTCGGTGGCACTTCTTCAAAGTCTTCGCGCTCGATCCACACCTCTTTGCCTATGGTGAAGTGGCGCGTGGGGCTTTCCACGCCTTCGGGCGGGTGGGGCAGGGCGGGCTGGGTGCAGGGTTCCAGGTGGCCGGCGCCCATCACTTCGTCCCAGTTGGTCAGCACCAGTTTCACGGGGTTGATGACGGCCATGCCGCGGTGGGCCTTGGCCTCCAGGTCTTCGCGCAGGCAGCCTTCCAGCGTGCTGTAGTCAATCCAGCTGTCGCTCTTGGTCACGCCAATACGTTCGGCAAACAGTTGGATGGCCTCGGGCGTGTAGCCGCGGCGGCGCAGGCCGACTATTGTTGGCATGCGCGGGTCGTCCCAGCCTTGCACCTTGTGGTCGTACACCAGTTGCGCCAGCTTGCGTTTGCTGGTGATCACATAGGTGAGGTTCAGGCGGGCAAATTCATATTGCTTGGGCGCGGGCGCTGCCAGCAGGCCGCCTTCGCTCAGGCGCTCCAGCAGCCAGTCGTAAAACGGGCGCTGGTCTTCAAACTCCAGCGTGCACAGGCTGTGGGTGATCTGCTCCAGCGCGTCTTCAATGGGGTGCGCGTAGGTGTACATCGGGTAGATGCACCAAGTGTCGCCGGTGTTGTGGTGCGTGGCGCGGCGGATGCGGTAGATGGCCGGGTCGCGCATGTTGATGTTGGGGCTGGCCATGTCGATCTTGGCGCGCAGCACCATCGATCCATCTTCATGCTTGCCGTCGCGCATTTCGCGAAAGCGGGCCAGGTTTTCAGCGGGCGTGCGGGCGCGGAAGGGGCTGTCCACACCGGGCTTGCCAAAGTCGCCGCGGTTCAGGCGCATTTGCTCTGCCGTTTGCTCGTCCACATAGGCGTAGCCGGCTTCAATCAAATACTCCGCTGCGCGGTACATAAAACCAAAGTAGTCGCTGGCCTGGTAGGCGGCAGCATCGGGCGCGCCGTTCCAGTCAAAGCCCAGCCATTTCACCGCGTCGATGATGGAGTTGACGTATTCGGTGTCTTCCTTCTCGGGGTTGGTGTCGTCAAAGCGCAGGTGGCACACGCCACCGTAGTCGCGCGCCAGGCCGAAGTTGATGCAGATGCTCTTGGCGTGGCCCACGTGCAGGTAGCCATTGGGCTCGGGCGGAAAGCGGGTGCGGATTTTGGCGGGGTCGGGCTGGCCCGCGGCGTGGTGGGCGGCGTCGCCGGGGGTGCCGGCCCAGCGGCGCTGGGCGTAAGTGCCTTTTTCCAGATCGGATTCGATGATCTGGCGCAGGAAGTTGCTGATCTTGGGTGTTTCGGGGGTGTTGGCGGCGTTAGCAGCGGAAGAAGGGGTGTTGGCGCTCATGCGTTGGATTTTAGACGCCGCTTGGAAATGCGAAGCACCCCCCGTACACTGGCGCGCAACAGTTTCGCCACTTTCTTTTCAAAAGCACCAGCCCATGGCCGCGCCCCCCGACGTGCCCAACGCCACCGCCCTTCACATGGCGCGCTTGTACGAGCAGTCGCCGCTGTTTGTGTCGCTGTTTGATGCCTCCGACACCATGCGTTATGCCAACCCGGCGTTTCGCAAAGCGTTTGACGTGTCCCCGGGTGCCGAGCCCACCTGGACCGACCTGATGCGCTGCAGCCACACCTCGGGCGTGGGGGCGGCCATCAAGACCGACAACTTTGAGGCCTGGCTCACGTCCACCCGCTCGCGCCGGGGCAAGCTGCCGTTTCGCACCTTTGAGGCGGACCTGACCGACGGCCGCTGGATCTACATGACCGAAACGGTGGATGCGCAGGGCTGGATGCTGTGTGTGGCGTTTGATATTTCGTCCATGCGGGTGGGGGAGCGCTCACTGCGCCTGGCACGCGACGGCGCGTTGCGTGCCGCGCAGGTGGATGGGCTTACCGGCATCAGCAACCGCGCGCATGTGATGCAGCAACTGGAGAAGCGCTTGGACCAACTGCGCGAGCGCCAGCAGCCCTGTGGCCTGGTGATGCTGGATCTGGACCACTTCAAGCGGGTGAACGACACCTATGGCCACCATGCGGGCGATGGAGTGCTGGTGCACTTTGCGCGGCTGGTAGAGGCCACGCTGCGCCGCGAAGACGGCTTTGGTCGCCTGGGGGGCGAGGAGTTCATGCTCCTGCTGCCCAACATCAGCCACGCGGCGCTGGAGCAAACCGTGGGCCGGGTGCTGGAGAAGGTGCGCACTGCACGCCCCCTCCCCGAGGTGCCCGGCTTTGCCTACACCTGCTCGGCCGGGCTCACCATGCTGGACCCCAGCCAAGACGCGGCGCACAACATGCGCCGTGCCGACCACGCGCTGTACGTTGCCAAGGCGCAGGGGCGCGACTGCCTGGTGTGGGCCGAGGGCTGAACGCCCTGCCTACTTGGGCAGGGCGGCGAGGTCCAGCCACAGGGCCTTGCGCGACAAGGGTGTCGCAGCGGGCAGCAGCGGGTTGTTCAGCGCAATGGCGACACGCCCGCGCAAATTGGCACGTTTGATGATCCCGCCAAAGCGCTCGTAAAACAGGGCATCAAAGCTGCCATCGGCCATGGCCTTGTGAAGGCCGGTTTCGATGGCTTTGGCCAGCACTGTGTCTTTCTTGTTCACAAAAAAGTAGATGGCTGTGGGGTAGTGCAGCAGCACTTTGTCCTCCACCACCAGTTGCTGATTGCGGGCCTGTGCAGCCTCGTCCCATATCTCCAGAATGGAGCGCGGAAAGTAATCAAACCGCCCGGCCTGCAGCATGGCAAACAGGCCTTCATAGGTGGTGCTGGTGGTGACTCGCAGGCCGTTGCCCTGCAAGATGTCGGTGTCGGGCCAGTCGTGGCCCTGGCCGGCAGAAAAGGCGCGCAAGTCTTCCAGCCCTTTGACGCCGGAGATGATGCCCTTGTGTTGCTCGCGCACAAAGGCGATGCGGTAACCAAACAGGCCCTTGTCGATAGGAATGCGGAGGGGGAGCAGCTGGTCTTCGCGGTCTTTGGAGGTCATGCTCCACACCACATTGATGCCGGTGCCACTGGCCAACCGGTTCAGGGCGGCACCCTGGGGCATGGGGCGTGGGTAGGCCCGGACGTCATAGTCCGAGCCTGATTTCTTCAGGGCCAGCTCCAGCAGCCGGACCGGGTATTCGAGCCGGCTGTCTGCTTCGGGGATTTCCCGGGAATACACCACAGAAAACTTGGCGGCCTGCACGGACCCGGCGGTGAGTAGCAGCAGGCACGCCAGGCTGGCGTGTAATCTTTTGAGCCAAATGGGCATGGTGCCCTTTCCAACAACGACTCCGGCCCCCTGTTTTTTTTATGGTGTGTGGTTCCAGGCTGTCAGTTGCACCAAGCGTTCCAGGGCAAAGGCGCCTAGCACCGAGTTGCCTTTGGCGTCCAGCTCGGGTGCCCACACGGCTATGGTACCCACGCCCGGCGCAATTGCAACAATGCCGCCGCCCACGCCCGTCTTGACTGGCAGGCCAATGCGGTAGGCAAAGTCGCCCGCGGCATCGTAGGCACCGCAGGTGAGCATGAGGGCATTCACGCGACGCGCATCATCGGCCGCCAAGAACTGTTCGTCCTGCTGGCCGTCACGGCCCAAGTCGCGCCCGCCGTTGGCCAGAAACATGGTGGCCTGGGCGAGCTGGGTGCAGCTCATCTCGGTGGCGCACTGGCGGCAGTAGTTGTCCAGCACCAGTTCGGGCTCGTTCACAAAGTTGCCGTAACTCTTCATGAAATACGCCAGGGCCATATTGCGATGGGCGGTCTCGCGTTCAGACCGGGCAATGCGTGCGTTCCAGCTCAGGTCGGGGTCGTCGGTCAGGCGGCGCAGGGCGCCCAAGAGCGCGTAGTCCAGATGGGCGTAGCGGGTGGTCAATATGTCGGTGATGACCAGCGCACCAGCGTTGATGAAGGGGTTGCGCGGAATGCCTTTTTCGGTTTCCAGCTGCACCATGGAGTTGAAGGCTGCGCCCGATGGCTCGCGGCCCACGCGCTGCCACAGGTTGTCGCCCACGGTCTTGAGCGCCAGCACAAAGGTAAACAGCTTGGTGATGCTTTGCAGCGAGAACGGGGTGTGCGCATGGCCCACGCTGTAGGTGCTGCCATCCACCAGCGCCACGGCCATACCGAATTGGCGTGGCGCCACCTCGGCCAGTGCCGGGATGTAGCTGGCTACGCGGCCCTGGCCAAACAGGGCCTGGGCTTCGGTGTGGATCTGCTCCAGGATGGTGGACAGGTCTGTGGCCTGGGCCGAGGGCGTAAGGGTTTGCATGGGCGAATTCTAGGAGCCCGCCTGTGGTACATATGCGGCAAAACCACAGCAGGTATGCACCATGCACATCAAAGACTTTACGGACACCGCCAATCTGGTGGTGGAACTGCGCTTGCAGGATTTGAAGGATGCCGCGCGGGAGGGTTTGCTTACCGAGACGCAGGCGCAGACGCTGTGGCAGCGCTGGAGCCACAGCACCCCCGCGCACCCCCAGCCGCCGCTGCCCACTGCGCCCACCGCGGGGCCTTCGTTTGGCTTTGTGAATGTGCTGTATTACTTTGGCGGGTTGGTGGCCATTGGTGCCATGAGCCTCTTTATGACGCTGGGTTTTCAGTCGCTGGGTGCGGGCGCTTTGCTGGCCATTGCGCTGGCCTACATGGTGGCTTGCTTCAAGGTGGCGGACCACTTCAAGGTGCGTGGTCTGGCTGTGCCAGCCGGGCTACTGGCCACGCTGGCGGTGTTCCTGGTGCCATTGGCCGTGTGGAGCGCACAGAGCCTGGCCGGACTGTGGCCGCCAGGCGGTTCCGACGCGTTCTCCAGCTACCACACGCGTATCGACTGGCGCTGGCTCACCCTTGAATTTGCCACGCTGGCGGCAGGTGTGGTGATGCTGTGGCGCTACCGCCTGCCGTTCATGGTGATGCCACTGGCGCTAACGCTCTGGTACATGAGTATGGATGTAGCCAATGCCCTGCTCGACGACCACAGTTGGGAGTGGACGTTCATGCGCGATATGTCGCTGGTGTTTGGTATTGGCACGGTGGCCGTGGCCTTGTGGGTGGATGTGCGCAGCCGCCTGTCCAGGACCGCGGAGTGGCGACAGGACTTTGCGTTTTGGCTCTACATGTTTGGCACCGTGATGTTCTGGTGCGGCCTGAGCCTGCGCGACTCTGATTCGGAACTGGGCAAGTTTGTCTACGCCTTGATCAACCTGGCCATGGTGTTGGCGGGCGCAGCCATTGGGCGGCGTGTGTTCACGGTGTTTGGTGCACTGGGTGTGGCGCTGTACCTGGGCCATTTGTCGCACGAGGTGTTTCAGGACAGCCTGCTGTTCCCGCTCGCACTCACGCTGCTGGGTCTGGGGGTGGTGGCGCTGGGCGTCTGGTGGCAGCGGCACGAAGTGGCCATTGCGGCGCGGCTGGCGCGCTATGTGCCGGTGGGGCTGCAGCCGCGTAGCTGACGCGGAACGCGAGCATAAAAAAAGCGCACTGCAAGCAGTGCGCTTTTTTGCTGGCAGGGCCACGTGTGTGGCCCATGGACAGCGGTGTGACTTAGCGGATCACGGAAACTTTTTCCAGCTTGCCGCCCTTGACAGTCTTCAAGGTCAAAGCGCCGTTCAGGATGTCGCCCTTGTTGTCAAAGGAGATGTTGCCTGTCACGCCCTTGAAGTCTTTGGTAGCGGCCAGCACGGGCAGGTACTTGGCGGGGTCAGAAGAACCAGCCTTGACCATGGCAGCGACCATGACCTTCACGCCGTCGTAAACGTAGGGTGCGTACACTTGCACGTCAGCGTTGAACTTGGCCTTGAACTTCTTGTCGAAGTCAGCACGTGCTTTTTCGAACGGGCTACCAGCTTCGATACCACCGGCTTCTGCGCAGAACACTTGGTTGTCAGCCACTGCGTCACCAGCCAGCTTCACCAGTTCGGTGGAGCAGATGCCGTCGCCACCCAAGAACTTGGCGTTGATACCCAAGGACTTCATCTGGCGCAGCATGGGGCCGGCCACAGCGTCCATACCGCCGAAGAACACGACGTCAGCCTTCTTGCCCTTGATGGTGGTCAGGATGGCGTTGAAGTCAGTGGCTTTGTCGGTGGTGAATTCAGTAGCGACCACGTTGCCACCAGCGGCCTTGACAGCCTTGGTGAATTCTTGCGCCACACCTTGGCCGTACGCAGTACGGTCGTCGATCACGGCGATGGCCTTGCCCTTCAGGGTAGACACAGCGTATTTGCCCAGGGTGCCGCCCAATTGAGCGTCGTCAGCCACCAGACGGAAGGCGGTCTTGAAGCCTTGGCGTGTGTACTTGGGGTTGGTGGCGGAAGGAGAAACTTGGGGGATGCCGGCTTCGGAGTAGATGCTGGAAGCGGGGATGGTGGTGCCGGAGTTCAGGTGACCAATAACGCCAGCCACTTTTGCGTCAGCCAGCTTCTGGGCAACTGCAGTGCCTTGCTTGGGGTCTGCAGCGTCGTCTTCGGTCATCAGCTTCAGGGTGACCTTCTTGCCGCCGATGGTCACGCCAGCAGCGTTGAGTTCTTCCACGGCCAGGATAGCGCCGTTTTCGTTGTCTTTACCCAGGTGGGCGATCGCGCCGCTGGTGGGGCCAACGTGAGCGATGGTGACAACAGCGTTTTGCGCAAATGCCATGCCGGTAGACAGAGCGATAGCTGCTGCTGCGACGGTTTTCAACTTCATCAACATAAGAACTCCAGGTAAAAAAAATCGTGAATTAATTTCCACAACGCGGACGTTAGCGCAAGTCACAGGCACTGGACATGAGGCTTGTACTTAGGTCCTTGTTGTATTCAAAGATCTAATGATGCATGAATTTCATTACTCCCAAAACCGGGAATCGTAGGTGAAAACCCGTATTCATTTGGTGCTTGTGCGGGGAGTGCGCACCGCACCAGTGCATGGTTAGCCCAGCAGTGTTTTTGCAAAAGCGTTGATGGATTCCAGATCGGGCTTGAGCGCGGTGTAGTGCAGGCCTTCGCGGACCAGTGTGGCGCGCAGGCCGCGGTCCACGCCGCGGGCCTGGTCTTCATCCTGAAAGCGGCCGGTGTGCACGTATTTCTTGTCGCCACGCTCCACAAATACATTGATGTTGTCGTGTTGCCGGTACCACTCCAGAATTTGCGCGCGGGTCTTGGCCACGTCGCAAATGTTCTCGGGGTAGTTTTCGTTGTAGTACAGCACCTGGGGCAGGGAGCACTCGGTGATGAGGAACTGCACCTGCCCGTCGAGCAGGTTAAGCATTTCATACTGTCGTTGGGCGATGAAGTACTGGTTTTTGAGCACTTCAAAGTTTTGCTGCCAGACCAGTGACTTGGCGTAGTCGGGGATGGTCTCTACCGTCTTGGTGTGCAGGTGCAGGTAAAGAATGATGGCCGAGGAGATGAGCGACTTGTCACACCCCGGCCCGCCGATGACGTTGATGACCTTGGTGGGGTACAGGCGCATCTTGGTTTCGGGCAAGGTGTTGGGCACTGTGGTGTAACGCAAGGTCATAGGCATCTCCTGCTGACGGGGGGGGGCTTACCAGTTGTCGGAGCGCATCTGCGATTCCCACAGACCGCCGTTGGCACTGTACACCCCAATCACGCCGTAGCGCTGCTCGCCCTTTTCGTCCCATTTCATGGAGCCGGTGACGGGTGCGTAGCCGTCGATCTTTTTGAGTGTGGTGGTGATGTCCTGGGGTTTGGCCGATTCGGCGCGGCGGATGGCTGCCGCCAGCACGTACATGGCGTCGTAGGTGTAGTGACCGGCGTAGGCGGGCTCGATCTTGTACTTGGCGCGGTACTTGTCCAGGAAGGCGCCACCCGCGGTGAATTCACGCGCCTCCAGGATGGGAGAGGTGGCAAACAGGCCGCTGGCCACACCGGCACCTTTCAGCATGAGCGTGGTCTTGATGGTGTCGCCGCCCAGCACTTTGATGTTGGTGTAGCTGATGGCCTTGAGCGCGTCGAGCAGGGCCACGATCTGGAAGTCGTTGAGGGTGGAAACCACCACTTCCACGCCGGTCTCCTTGATCTTGGCGGCCACTTCTTCAAATTTGGTGGTCTTGTCGTCGAACGACTGTTGCAGCACCACCTCTTTCTTGGCCGCCTTGAGCTGTGTGCCGGCTCCGGCAGCCAGGTCTTTGCCATAGGGGGTGCCATCGTCCAGCAGGGCGAACTTGGTGCCCGAGAACTGTGATGCCGAGTAGCTGCCAATGGCCTTGGCTTGCAGCTTGTCGTTGGCCACCAGGCGGAAGGTGGTGTCCAGACCCAGCTCGGTGTACTTGGGGTTGGTGGAGATGGCCAGCTGCGGGATGCCCTTGGCGGCATAAATGGGGGCGGCGGCAATGCTCACGCCGGAGTTCAGGTGGCCAATGACAGCCACCACGCCGGCGTCCACCAGTTGCTGGGCCACCTCTTTGCCGGTTTCCGCGTTGGCGCGGTCATCCACCGCCACCACTTCAAAGGTCACGGTCTTGCCCTTGACCTTGTAGCCTTCCTTGTTGAGTTCTTCCACTGCCATGTTCACGCCATTGAGCAAGTCCTGGCCCAGGGCCGAGAGGTTGCCGGTGAGCGGCTGGGCCACGCCGATTTTGATGACCGAAGGGACGGAATCGCAACCCTGGAGCAGGGCGCTGGAGAGAACAGCGGACAGGGCCAACAGGCGCACAGCGCCGCGGCGCGAGAGATTCAGTTGCATCGTGGGGTTCCTGGTAGGAGAAGGGGCACATTGTAGGGAGGGAGCCTGTTCACGCAACCACCGTGCCACGCTGTCGGGCCTGTGGTTAACCCCTAGGAAACACTCAATCACACTGCGACCGGTACTCCTTGAGTGCCTGGGCCTGTACTTTCTTGATGGTGCCATCCGCGGCCATGCGCCGCAGCACCGCGGTGACCCGTGGAACCAGGGCCGCATGACGCATGTGCAGGAAGTGAAAGCCCGGCGCGGTTTCCAGGGAGGGGTGCAGCAGCTGCACCTTGCGCAGGCCCAGTGTCTTGATCAGGCAGCTGTTGAAGCGCGAGTCCACCACGACATCGGTGCGGCCCATCTCCAGCTTGCGAAACAGGCTTTCCACATTGGTCGCGGTATCGGTGCGCATGCCTTGCAGCCGGGTCTCCAGATACCCGATACCGGCAATGTGGCCGATCACATAAGGCTGTAGCGAGGCATAACCGTTGGGGACAATGTCGGTGCGGGTGGCGTAGACCGCGGCCTCTTCGTAGGACACCGGCACCTCGATGCGCACCTGCGTCAGGGCGATATCCAGCGTGACGCCCAGGCCGACACCGTCGATCTCGTCGGCCAGCGCGTAGCCGCGCCGCACCGGGAGCTTGGTGTATTGCACTTCGACGCCCAGTTCTTGGTAGGCCAGCGCCAGCACACGCTGGGCCATGGTCACACTCAAGCGGTCTTCGGGCGGGATGGCAAATACAAGCGGTGTTGCGGCCTGGCCCCCCAGAGCCGCACCGGCCAGCGTGACCAGCGCCCCGCACCGGCGCAGTGTGCGGCCGAGCACCTTGCGCAGTCCTGCTTGTTTGGGCCAGCTGCGGCTGGTGACTGCAAAGTTCGGCGTGCGGGCCTGGGGTTGGGCATGGGAGGTGGACATACCGCTCAGCGCGGCCCGCGCGCATACGCACATCCGTGCTCCACGGAGCAATGCCATGGGACTCCTCCTTTTGCGTCAGCGCCTACATCGCCTTGAAGCGATGGGCATACAGCCGACTGACCGGGAGTCTTTCACTTCTGTGGTGCAAGGTCAAGCAGAGGCGCCCGGCCTCGTCGCGGTTGACGCTGCGGATGGCCTGCACCCGCACCACGGTACCGCGGTGGATTTGCCAGAACAGCTGGGCGTCGAGCTGGGGCAGCAGTTCCTTGAGCGGGGTGCGCAGCAGGTACTCCTGGGTGGTGGTGAGCACGCGCAGGTATTTGTCGGCGGCCTCCAGGTACAGCACGTCGCCTACCGGAATGATGTGGATGCTGTTGCCGATGCTGGCTTGCAGCACCTGCAGCGGCGGGGCAGCACTGGCTGCAGGGGCCAGCAGGCTGCGCAGTTGGGCCAAGGTGGCCTCCAGCAAGGTGTCATCTGCTCCTGTTTTAGGAGCTGCTTGCGCAGTATTGGCGAGGGTTGAATGCAGTTTTGACACTGTTTTCTGCAGACGTGCCGCCTGCACCGGCTTGAGCAGGTAGTCCACCGCTTGGGCCTCAAAGGCCTGCACGGCATACTGGTCGTACGCGGTCACAAATACCAGCGCGGGGAAGGGCTTCGCCCCCGGCCCGTCCAGGGGCCAGGTGTCTGCCAACTCGGCGGCAGCCTCCAGCCCGCTTTGGCCTGGCATGCGGATGTCAAAAAACAGCACATCGGGTTGTAGTGCCAGCGCGGCCTCTACGGCCGATACGCCGTCGCCCACCGTGCGCAGCACCTGCAGTGCGGGCCAGGCCTGGCCCAGTTCGGCCAGCAGGGCCTGGGCCAGCAGCGGTTCGTCTTCGGCAATCAGGGCGGTGGGAGGGTTCATGATTTTAAGGGAAAAGTGATGCTAACCCGCGTACCACCTGCGCGAGCAGCTTCTATTTTGATAGCGCCCATGGCGCCGAACGTGGTGCGCAGCCGGTCTTGCACCTGCTGCAGGCCAAAGCCCGCGCGCCGGGTGTCGGGCGGCGGCATGCCCAGTCCGCTGTCCTCGACCTCCAGGCACAGCAGCTCGCCTTGGCGGGTGGCGCTGATGCGTACGCTGCCACCTTCCACCTTGGGCTCCAGCCCGTGCTGGATGCTGTTTTCTACCAAGGGCTGCAGCAGCAGGGGCGGCACGCAGCACTGGCGCAGGGCGTCAGGCAGCTCCAGCGTGAAGCGCAGGCGCGGCCCCATGCGGATGGCCATGAGCTCCAGGTAGTCTTCCAGGCGGGCAAATTCGCTGTCCAGTGTGTGCGGGCGGCTGGCGTCGGCGCGTGAGGCGTTGAGGGTGGCGCGCAGGTAGTCAATCATGTGGTCCAGCATGGTCTGGGCGCGCACTGGGTCCAGGGCGATGAGGGCGCGCAGGTTGGCCAGCGTGTTGAACAGCATGTGGGGCTCCAGCTGCGTTTCGAGCAGGCGCAACTGGGCTTCGCTGGCCTGGCGGCGTGCGGCTTCGGCTTTTTCGCGTTCGATCGCCAGCACCTCGCGGCTGACGAACTCGTGCGTGAGCACGGTGCCTGCCACCAGGCTCAAAAACAGCATGCCCCAGGCTTTGTGGGGCGAGGTCATCCAGTAGTGAAACGCGCTGCCGCCCAGAATCAGGTCGGCCACAAAATTGCCGAAGAAAAAACCCAGCACCACCCCGATGGGGACGATCGCCAGCAGGCGACGCATCTGGGTGGACCAGTCGTGCAGGAAAAAGAAACGTCCCACATCGATGACCGCACCAATGCTCAGGCCGATGCACTGGGAATAGACCAGGTTGTCCCACAGACCATGGTCGCCAAACAGGGTGATGCCAATGGCAATCACGGTGTTGAGCGTGAGGGTCTTCCACAGGCCCTGGCCCAGGGTGGTGAAGTGTCTGCGTGTCATGCTGGCAAGTATGCCGTCAGCCATTGGCTCCACGCCTGTTGGCCCAGGTCGCGCTGTTGCATGGGATGTCCTGCACCGGTCAGGCTGGGGGGATGCGGTGCAGGCGGCGGATCAGCCATTCGGCCACCAGCAGGTTGGGTACCCAACTTAGCCAGGCAATGGCGCGGTACGCATCCTCAAATGGGAGGCCGGCCATCAGGCTGGCGGGAATGTAGAGCCGCAGCGTGATGGCCGCCATGGTGAGCGCGTAGCTGCGCAGCATCCAGTCCCGGTGAGCCGTTCGATCACCCCGGCGCATGGCCAAGAAGCCCGCACCCGTACTGCACAGCCACAGCATGGCCGCCAGCCCGAAGCCCCACGCGGAGACCGGTCCGCCCTGGGCCTCCAGGGCCATGGACAAGCCGCTGGTGCCGCCCAGCACAACCGCCAGCACATACAGGCGCCCCAACCAGCGGTGCAACAGGAGGTGGCGGGTGCGAATGGCGCGGTTGACCTGCAGGGCACCGACCACCAGCGCCACCGGGCTGCACACCATGTGCAGCAGTGCGCCCACCGGGTGGCGGGCAAACAGGCTGGCGGCAAAGTCCGGCCGGGTGCTGGTCAATACCAGCCAGAAGGCATAGCCAGCCACGCCCAGTGCCAGCAGCATCAGGGTGGACCACCTAGCCCATTGCGCAAGGCCATAGGGTGCTGGAAAGAGAGAGTTTGTTGTCGACATGGTGTGGGCCTTCGTGGATCGGGGTCAGAAGGCGTATGTCAGTGCCAGCACCGCAGCATTGGCATTGCTGCTGCGTGCGACCGGGCTGTTTTTGGCAGCATCGCCCAGCACACTGCCCGACACGATGGTGGTGACAAAGGTGCGCGGGTTGAGGGCGTAGGTGAGGGATACGCCCAGCCGGGTGTCGCGCAGGCCTGCGTCGGGGGTGTAGAGGGCGTAGCCACTGCGGGCGGCTTGTGGGGCGTCGACCCCAAAGTAGCTTTGCATGTGCTGGCGGTCGGCCAGGGTCGCGCTGAGTTGGGTGCCCAGGCGCCACTGGGGTGCCAGCGCCACCGAGTAGCCCACGCCCAGGTTCACCACCGTGCCATTGCTGCTTGGGCCCGAGCCCCAGCGCACCGAGCCGGTGAGCGCCAGGCCTTCAGCCGGGGCGTAGGTGACAAAGCCACCGACTTCGGGCTTGGCATCCACATCGCCCATGCCGCGCAGGGCCGCGTTGTCGCCGCTCGGGCGGCCCAGGTCCGCTGTCAGGCGCAGGCCGTAGTGCAGGGCCGGGTTTTTGGAGAAGTTGTAGCCCACGCCATTGTCCAGCCCGGCGAACCAACCGTTGGCCCACTGGTAGCCCAAGGCGGGAAACCCCAGCGTCTTGCGCTGGTCACTGCCCAGGTATTCCGGGGTCGACACGATGGCCAAGCCTATCGTGCCGCCATCGGCGCCGGGTGCGGCGTTATGCAGTTGCACCGAATCAAAGGTTTGGGCAGCGGTTGGAAGCACCACACCCAGCAGGGCGGACCAGAGGGCGAGGCGCGTGGTGGAGGTGGAAGCTGGCATGGGGTGCTCCTCAGGCATTGACTCGGGACGTCGGCGTGTGGTGGTGCCATTGGGCATCCGTGTGTGCGGCCAGCTTCCAGAGCCGCAGGCTGCGGCCCAGCAGCACACCGCTGCACAGTCCATACATGCCAGCTATGGCCGTGGCGGCTAGGGGAGATTGCAGCAGGGCGGGGGCGAGCGCCTGGGTGGCACCCACGGCGTATTTGGTGAAGAAGATGCCCATCATCAGCGCCAGCGGAACGGCGCTGCCCGGTACGGTGAAGCGCTGGCGGGCCAGGTCGTAGTGGGCGCCGGCGGGCAGGGGATGGCGCAGCACCAGGGCGGCAGCACTGAGGGCCACCACAGCCCACAGCAGCAGGGCGGTCGGGTAGGCAAGCGCTACGGTCAGCGTGCCGTAGAGCGAAAGCCCCACCAGCGCCAGCGGCAATGCAGTGACGCGCATCCAGCCCATCTGCTGGGTCAGGGTTTGGCGCAGGCCCAGTACCAGCAGGCCCAGCAACAGGGGCCACACCCAGACCGGGGTGTTGGAAACAAACATAGAGAACATGGCAAGACTCCCATGAGAAGGTTCAACAGTGATGGGCCGACTGTGCCGCCCGCATGCCATGGGCGCGAGGGGGCTGCGACGAAATGCCGCTTGGGCGCCGCGAAATGCCAAAAAGCGGGGGCTTTCGGGGGCTGCCACCGCACTGCCATGGGGGCTTTCTAGAATCGGTGCATGAACAGAACATGGATAGGTGGCGCCGCGGTGTTGGTCGCCGTGCTTGGCGGTGGTGCGTGGTGGTGGACGCAGGCGGGTGCCGGCGACAAGGTGGAGTACCGCACGGCGGCCATCGTCCGCGGCCATCTGCAGGCCACTGTGGCGGCCAGTGGTGCGGTCAGCCCGGTGGCCCAGGTGAGTGTGGGCACGCAGGTGAGCGGGCAGATCCGCGAGGTGCTGGTGGACTTCAACAGCGAGGTGAAGGCCGGCCAGCTGATTGCCCAGATTGATCCCGAGACCTTTGAATACCGCGTGCGCTCGGCCCAGGCCGATGTGGACGCTGCGCGCGCTGCCGTGTTGACCGCGCAGGCCAATGTGGCCGCTGTGCAGACCCAGGTCTCGCGTGCGCAGGTGGACCTGAACGAGGCGCAGCGCGACTTGGAGCGCAAACAAAGCCTGGTGGAAAAACAGTTCATTACCCAGAGCGAGGCCGACAAGGCGCGCGCACTGGTGAACACCAGCACCGAAGCCCTGAAGGCGGTGCAGGCCCAGGTGGGTGTGGCGCAGGCACAGGTGAAAACGGCGCAGGCCAATGTGGCGCAGCGTGAGGCCGCGCTGGCCCAGGCGCGGGTGGATTTGGCGCGCACACGCATCACCTCGCCGGTGAACGGCATTGTGATCAAGCGCACCATTGAGCGTGGCCAGACCGTGGCCAGCAGCCTGCAGTCGCCCGAGCTGTTTGTGATTGCGCAAAACCTCTCCGACATGCAGGTGGAGGCCGCCATTGACGAGAGTGACGTGGGCCGCCTGCAGCCGGGACAAAAAGCCAGCTTTAACGTGGACGCCTTCCCGGGCCAGACCTTTGAAGGTGAGATTCGCCAGGTGCGCAAAGCCGCCACCAATGTGGCGAATGTGGTGACCTATGTGGCCATCGTGCGTTTTGCCAATGTGCAAGGCAAGCTGCTGCCGGGCATGACGGCCAATGTGCGGGTGGTGACCGAGCAGCGCGAGAACGTGCTCAAGGTACCCAACGCGGCGCTGCGTTTACGCATCGAGGGTGTGGAACCCGTGGCACCTGCGTTGGCTGCGTCGGCACCCGGTGCACGTGCGCAGGGGCCGCGCCCCGAGGGCGGCGCGGCGCGTGGCGCAAACCGCAGCCGGGTGTATGTGATGGGCAGCGATGGAAAACCGTTGGCCTATGCCGTGCGGGTGGGGGTGTCGGATGGCAGCAGCACCGAGCTGATCTTGCCGCCGGACTCACCTGCAGCGACGGCACTGCGTGAGGGTGTGGAGGTGTTGGTGGGCACCAAGCCGCAAGGCGGCGCCACTGCACCGCGCAGCAATGGCCCGCGGCCTCCGTTCTGAGGCGGGCACCGTGCCATCGACCACCCCGGCGCGCGCCCTGATCCAAGCGCGTGACCTGACCAAAACCTATGCCATGGGCGACCAGACGGTGCACGCGCTGCGCGGGGTGTCGCTGGACATTGCCGAGGGCGAGATGGTGGCCATCATGGGCGCCTCGGGCTCGGGCAAGTCCACGCTCATGAACATACTGGGCTGCCTGGACCAGCCCAGCGCCGGCAGTTATGTGCTGGCCGGTGAGCCGGTACAAGACATGGCGTCGGATGCGCTGGCCAGCATTCGCAACCGGCGCATTGGTTTTGTGTTCCAGCAGTTCAACCTGCTGCCGCGCACCAGCGCGCTGGAGAACGTGGAGCTGCCCATGGTCTACGCCGGTGTGCCCGCCGCCCAGCGCCACCAGCGTGCACGCGCTGCCTTGGAGCGGGTGGGCTTGGGCCAGCGCACCGGCCATACACCGGCCGAGCTGTCGGGTGGGCAGCAGCAACGCGTGGCGATTGCGCGCGCACTGGTCAACAACCCCCAACTCATATTGGCCGATGAACCCACCGGCGCCCTTGATTCGCAGACCAGCGAAGACATCATGCAGCTGCTGACCGAGCTCAACCGCCAGGGCATGACCGTGGTGCTGGTGACGCACGAGGCCGACATTGCCGCTTGGGCACGGCGCACCTTGGTGTTCAAGGACGGGCACATCGTGGAGGACACAGTACGCGAAGAAGCGAGCGCCGCCGGGCCGCCCCAAGGCGCGAGGGCCCCCTTGGGGGGCAGCGACCCGCAAAGCGGTGGAGCGTGGGGGCCATGAATACCTTTGCGGCACTGCGCAGTGCGCTGCGGTCCTTGGCGGCGAACACGCTGCGCAGCATCTTGACCATGCTGGGCATCATCATTGGCGTGGCCGCTGTCATCACCATGGTGGCGGTGGGGCAAGGCGCCACCAACCGGGTGCAAGAGCAAATGAAGGGGCTGGGCTCCAACATCATGCTGGTGCTGCCCGGTGGTGTGTCGCAGGCCGGTGTGCGCTTGGGCGCACAAACCCGCCAGCGCCTGACCGAAGAGGACGCCACCGCCATAGCGCTGGAAATTCCCGAAGTGCAGGTGGCGGCCCCCACGTCGCGCACCAGCGGGCAGCTGGTGTTTGGCAACACCAACTGGGGCAGCAGCATCATTGGCGTGAACAACGACTACCTGGAGGCGCGCGACTGGCCGTTGGCCAGTGGCCGTGTGTTTGATGTGGCCGAATTGTCGGGCTCGGCCAAGGTGGCCTGGATTGGCAGCACGGTGGCGCGCGAGCTGTTTGGCGAGCAGGACCCGGTGGACCAGGTGATCCGTGTGCGCAACATCCCCATCACCGTCATTGGTGTGCTGGCACCCAAGGGGCAAAACTCCATGGGCCAGGACCAGGACGATGTGGTGATGATCCCGCTGGGCACGCTGCGCAACCGCATCTGGGGCGGTGACGCCACCAGCCGCTTGAAGCGTGTAGGGGCCATCAGCGTGAAGGTGCGCGACGGCCAGGACATGAAGGCGGTGGAGGCAAGTATCAAGGACCTGCTGCGCCAACGCTTCAAGGTGCAGGAGGGGGGCGATGATCCCTTTGTCGTGCGCAACCTGACTGAAATTTTGCAGGCGCAGGAAGAGTCCAGCCATGTGATGACATTGCTGCTGGCCGCGGTGGCGGGCATCAGCCTGGTGATAGGCGGTATTGGCATCATGAACATCATGCTGGTGAGCGTGACCGAGCGCACGCGCGAGATTGGCCTGCGCATGGCGGTGGGCGCGCGCGGGCGTGACATCCTGGCGCAGTTCCTGATCGAGGCGGTGACGCTGAGTGTGCTGGGCGGCGCCATGGGCGTGGCGCTGGGCGCGCTGGCCACCTGGGGCGTGGGCCACTTTGCCGGGTGGCAGGTGTCCTTAAGTGTGGGGTCGGTGCTGCTGGCGGTGGGCTTTTCGGGCGTGGTAGGCGTGTTTTTTGGCTACTACCCGGCCCGGCGTGCTTCCAAACTGTTACCGATTCAAGCACTTCGCTATGAATAAGTGAGCTGCTCGCGCAGATAATACGGGCGTTCTGGCTATTTTTTGCTTATAAAAGGGAGTGTGTTTTGGACATGATATTGCTGATCAAGGCGGCCCTCATGGGTGTGGTGGAGGGGTTGACGGAGTTTCTGCCCATCTCCAGCACCGGCCATTTGATTCTGGCGGGCGCGCTGCTGGACTTTCTGGACCACGACAAGCGCCAGGTGTTTGAAATCGCCATCCAGACCGGCGCCATCTTTGCCGTCATCCTGGTTTACTGGCAAAAAATCCGCGACACGCTGGTGGCCTTGCCCACCGAGAAACAGGCGCAGCGTTTTGCCCTGAATGTCGCGATTGGCTTTGTGCCTGCGGTGGTGCTGGGCTTGTTGTTTGGCAAGTTCATCAAGGCCCACCTGTTCACCCCGACCATCGTCGCCACCACCTTCATCGTGGGTGGCTTCATCATCCTCTGGGCCGAGCGCCGCCAGACCCACAACCCCAAGACCGTGCGTGTGGCCGAGGTGGACGCCATGACGCCGCTGGACGCACTGAAGGTGGGCCTGGTGCAGTGCCTGGCCATGGTGCCCGGCACCAGCCGCAGCGGCGCCACCATCATCGGCGGCATGCTCTTGGGCCTGTCGCGCAAGGCGGCCACGGATTTCTCTTTCTTCCTGGCCATTCCCACCCTGATTGGAGCGGGGGTGTACAGCCTGTACAAGGAGCGGGCGCTGTTGTCGGTGGCGGATGTGCCGCTGTTTGGCGTGGGGCTGGTGTTTTCGTTTGTCAGCGCGTGGTTGTGTGTGCGCTGGTTGTTGCGGTTTATTTCTACCCACAGCTTTGTGGGGTTTGCCTACTACCGCATCGTGTTTGGCATCGTGGTGTTGGTGACGGCTTGGACTGGGGTGGTGACTTGGGCGGCTTGATTTTGTTTTTGTAGCGACGCTTTTTCTTTTAACACCCACTCCCCCAGCCCCTCGCCCCGTCGGCGAGGGGAGCCTTTCAACAGCCGATTTGGGGGCTGCGCTCCGGCTACGGTGCTACACAAGTACCGCTGCCAACAGATGGGTACGCCACGGCCAGCGCCAACGGTTGTGGTGAATAGAAAGAAGCTGGTGCGGAGCCACTGGCGGGCGCAGCCGCCAGCGTTGGCACACAAATCTCTCCGAGGTCGCCACAACCGCAGGCACTGGCCGTGGTGACAACGCACGCTGGCAACTTCACCCCAGTAGCCACGCTGTCGGCGCGCAACCACCAAATACGGCTGTTAAGAGCTCCCCTCGCCGACGGGGCGAGGGGCTGGGGGAGTGGGTGTTAAAAAAAAGCCGTGCAGGCGATGGAAAAAAAATAGTCAGCCCCGATACCCCGCAAAACACAACACCGCTTCCTCCGCCGGAACCGGTTTGCTAAACAGATAGCCCTGAAACTCCTCACACTGCAGCTCGCGCAGAAATGCCAGCTGCTCGGCTGTCTCCACCCCTTCGGCTACCACCGTCAGGCCAAAGCTGTGCGCCATCGCCACAATCGCCTTGGTGATCGCGGCATCCCCCGTGTCCTGCGTGATGTTGCGGGTGAAGGCCTGGTCGATCTTCAGCGCGTCCAGCGGGTACTGCTTGAGGTAGGCCAGGCTGGAATAGCCGGTGCCGAAGTCGTCCATGGCCAGCTTCACACCCAGCGCCTTGCACGCATGCAGTGTGGCCAGCGTGGAGGCCACACTTTGCAGGGCCATGCTCTCGGTCACTTCCAGCTCCAGCATGGACGGGGGCAGGCCGGTGCTCTGCAGTACCTGGGCGACCAGAGTCGGCAGCTCCTTGCCGACAAACTGGCGCACCGATAAATTCACCGCCATGCGGAAGTTGCGGTGGCCCTGGGCCAGCCAGGTCGCCGCCTGGGCGGCCGCGGTGTGCATGACCCACTGGCCCAGCTGCACGATGACGCCGCTTTGCTCGGCAATCGGGATGAACTCGGAGGGCGGAATCCAGCCCAGCGTGGCGTGGTGCCAGCGCAGCAGCGCCTCAAAGCCGACCACGGCACCGCTTTCGATGTTGACCTGCGGCTGGTAGTAAACCTGCAGGTCGCCCTGGGCCACGGCGCGGTGCAGCTCGTTGTGGATTTGCAGCGAACGGGCCACCTGGCGGTTCATGGCAGCGTCGAAGTACACATAGGTGCCGGGGCCGGTCGGCTTGGCGTGGTGCAGGGCCGACTCCGCATTGAGCAGCAGCGCGTGTGCGCTGTCCGCCTGCATGGGGTACAAGCTGGCACCCGCGCTTGCGGTGAGGAAGAGCGTGTGGCCGCTCACCTGGTAGGGCTGGGCCAGGCGGCGCAGCATTTCGGTGGCGCGCTCGTTCAGCTGCATTTCAAGGCCCAGCCCGGCCATGCACACGGCAAACTGGTCGCCACCGATCCGGCCCACTACATCATGGGCGCTTGGTTGTTCCCATTGCGCGGAGTAGAGGTTCAGGCGCTTGCCGACTTCACGCAGCACCAGGTCACCCACGCCGGTGCCCAGCGATTCGTTGATCTTGGCAAAGCCGTCCAGGCCCAGGCAGAGCAGGGCGACACCTTGGTGGTGTGCCAGGGCCGATTCCAGCTGCTGCTCAAACAGGTCACGTCCCGGCAGGGCCGTGAGCGTGTCGATTTGCATGGCGTAGCGGGTTTCATTCTGTAGCCGTTGGGCTGCCTGGTCGAGGCTGCTGCTGCGCTGCAGGCGGGCCTGCACGGCTTCGAGCAGTTCGTCGCGGCGGCAAGGCTTGGTCAGGTAGTCGTCGGCACCCAGGTTCATGCCGGCGCGCACATCGGCCCGGTCGGCCTTGGCAGTCAGCATGATGATGGGCACCGTGGCGGTGCGGGCGTCCTCGCGCAGCTTGCGGATCAGGCCGTAGCCGTCCAGCACGGGCATCATCACATCGGTCAGCACCAGGTCGGGCCGCAGGGCCTGCGCCTGGGCGTAGGCGTCGGCACCGTCGCAGGCGACCATCACCTCGTAGCCCTCCAGTTCCAGCATCCACTGCAGGTTCTCGCGCAGCGAGGGTTCGTCTTCGGCAATCAGGATGCGCATGGCCTCAGTCCTCAGGTGTGCATTGGTGGGCGGGCAGGGTCACGGTGAAGGTGCTGCCCTTGCCTACGGTGCTCGTGACCCGGATCTCGCCCTGGTGGCAGGTCACGGCCTCTTTCACGATCGACAGGCCCAGGCCGGTGCCGGCAATCGGGCCCACATTGCTGGCGCGATGGAAGCTCACAAACAGCTGGGCCTGGTCGGCCTCGGGAATGCCAATGCCCTGGTCGGACACGGTGAATACCAGGGCCTGGCCCTGGTCCTGCACCGCAAAGCGCACCAGCCCGCCCTGGGGCGAATACTTGATGGCGTTGGACAGCAGGTTGCCCACGATGTTGCGAATCAGGGTGTCGTCGAGCCAGAAGCGCTGCTCGGCCGGGGGGAGTTCCAGCTGGAGTTGCACGCCCACCAATTGGCGTGCCATGGCGCTACGCACCTCGTCCACCAGGCCGTTACAAAAGGTGGTGATGCTCAGGGCACGGGGTTTGAACTCCAGCCGTCCGGCATCGGTGCGGCCAATCACCAGCACGTTCTCTAGCATGTGTGTCATGCGCTCCACGGCATCGTCAATCTTTTGCAGCGTCTGCTGTTTTTTGTCGGCCGGCATGCGGTCTTCGTAGTGCTGCAGCAGTTCCACTGAGCCGTGGATGGTGGCCAGTGGCGTGCGGAACTCGTGGGACGCCATGGTGATGAAGCGGGCCTTCATGTCGTTCAGCGCAATTTGCTGTTGCAGCGCCAGGCGCTGGCTCTCTTCGGCTTGCATGCGGGCGGTGGCGTCCACCACAAACAGCAGCGTTGCGTTGCGTTGGCTCCACTCAATCAGCACGGCAGACACTTCCAGCGTGCGCACGTCGCCAGTGCCGGTGATCATGCGAAAACTGTACGACGGCTCCATCGCCTCGCCGCGCATGCGGCGCTGGTTGCGCTCCAGCAGGGCGGGCACATCGTCGGGGTGTGCGGTGGCGGTAAAGGGGTGGGACAGCAGGTACGCGTGCGAATGCCCGGCGATGCGCACCATGCTCGGGTTGGCAAACACCGTGCGCCCCTCCTGCACCACCATCACACCCACGCCCACGTTCTCGATGACCGAGCGGTAGCGTGCCTCAGAGTTGCGCATCTCTTCAATGGCCTGCTGCCGTTCCAGCGCGGCCCCCACATGGTTGGCGACAAAGCCCAGGATGTCGGCGTCGTCCTCGGAGTAGTGCACATTGGGTTCGTAGCCCTGCACCACCAGCACGCCGCGCACGCGGCCCTGGATCTGCATGGGCACGCCCAGCCAACTGGTGAAGGTCAGGTCCCCGGTGGCATGGGTGATCTCGCCGCTGTTCTGCAGCGCCTGAAAACGCTCGGCACTGATGAGTTGGGGTTGTGCGCTGCGCAGCACAAATTCGGTCATGCTAGGCAAGCGGGGCACGCCAAAGCGCTGCATGGTGTCGCCGTCTTTTTCGTCTTCGTAGTAGGGGAAGTCCACCGTGTTTTGGGATGGGTGGCTCAGGCACACATAGAAGTTTTTGGCATACAGCAACTCGCCCAGCAGCTGGTGCACGGTCTTCAGAAAGTCGTAGAGCGTGAGTCCGGCCGTGGCGCGCTCGGCTATCCGGTAGAAGACCCTTTGCAGGGTTTCCGCCTTCTTTTGCACCTGGGCCTTGGTGTGCAGTTCGCGGGTGCGCTGTTCCATCCACTGGCTGGCCAGGGTCTGCTGTTCGTCCAGGGCGGCTTGCAGTTGCCGGTTTTTGGACTGCAGGGCCTGAACCTGTTCTTGCAGTCGGTCCACTTGCGCTTGCAGGCCGGTGTCCATGGGGCGTCAGCGCTCCATGTTCCGTAGCGCCGCTTCCAGGGCTGCGGCGGTGGCCAACGGCTTTTCCATGGGGAAGAGGTGGCTGCCGTCCAGCATCATGATGCGGCCCTTGGTCACCTTCACGGTCATGGCCATGCCGACCTGTTTCATCTCTTCGGACTGGTCGCCGCCAATGAAGGTCACCGGGCATTTCACCGGGTGGCGCGCCAGCAGGCGGTCCAGGTTGTCGGGCAGGGTGTTGTAGAAGGCGGTTTCAATCGCGCGGTCAAAGGCCAGCACGCGTTTGCCCTCTTCGTCCGCGTCAAAGGCGTCTACGTAGTCTTGCAGTACCTGCGCATCCCACTTGGCAAACGCCTTCTTGTGCTGGAAATGCTCGAAGGCGGCTTGTGCACTGGGCCAGCTGTTGCGGCGCTGGCGGCTCACGGCGCCGGGCGAGATGGCGCCCACCAGCTGGGTCGTCTTGGCCAAGCCCACCATGCGCGAACGCCAGCCGCCCACCAGCGGGGAGTCCACCAGTACCACGCCCTTGGTCAGCTCGGGGTGCAGCGCAGCTGCCATCAGGCTCAGAAAACCGCCCAGCGAGTGGCCCACCAGCCAGACCGGCTCTTCTGCCTTTTCCACCACCTTGGTGGCGTAGTCCACCAGTTGCTGCACCACGTGGGGCCAGTTGTCGGTAACGGGATAGCGCGGGTCGTGGCCGTATTTGTCAACCGCCTTGACGGCATAACCGCGGGCGCGCAGGCTTTTGAAGAGCACCTTGTAGGTACTGGCAGGAAAGCTGTTGGCGTGAGAGAAAACGATGGTCGACATCAGATGAACACCGCAGAGCCGCCCGCGGGCCGCAAGAACACAAACAGGGATGCGTGCATGCTTAGATGAGCTTCTCGTCGGGGGTGGTGATTTTCTTCAGCGGCAGGCTGCGTGCCGATGGCACCAGCAAGGGCACTGCGGTCTGACCGCCATTCCACATCGGGTCTTCAATGCTGTCAAACACCTCGCGCAGCTTCTGGCCCCAGCTGTTGTGCAGCATGGCGAAGTAGGGGTTGTTCTCGTCGATGCAGACCACCTTGTCGGTGGCAAAACTGTTGGCTTCATACACCACCATGTCCAGCGGCAGGCCCACCGACAGGTTGGACTTGAGGGTGGAGTCCATGGACACCAGCGCGCATTTGGCGGCCTCGTCCAGCGGGGTGTGGGGGGTGATCACGCGGTCCAGCACGGGTTTGCCGTACTTGGATTCGCCGACCTGGAAGTAGGGCGTCTCGGGTGTGGCTTCGATGAAGTTGCCAGCCGAATAGACCTGGAACAGGCGCATGCCTTCGCCCTGGATCTGGCCGCCAAAAATCAGCGACACGTTGAAATCCACGCCAGCGTTCTTGAGCGCCGCGCCATCGCGCTCCTGCACCTTGCGGATGGCCGACCCCAGCACGCGGGCCGCATCAAACATGCTCTTGGCGTTCCAGATGGTGATGCCTTCATCGTCCTCATGGTCCTTCAGCCGTTCGATTTGCAAAATCTCGCGTACCGACTGCGAAATGCTGAGGTTGCCCGCCGAGAGCAGCACCATGAAACGATCGTTGGGCTTCTCGTACACGATCATCTTGCGGAAAGTGCTGATCTGGTCGAGCCCGGCATTGGTGCGCGAGTCGGAGAGGAACACCAGTCCGGCGTTGAGTTTGATGGCGACGCAGTAGGTCATTTTGTTGTTCTGGAAGGCGTAAAGCTAGAGTGTATCGGGGGGAGGCCTAGGCCTTGGAGGCCAAGGCCTTCAACTGGTACAGCGCTTCCATCGCCTCCCGCGGGCTCAAGGCGTCGGGGTTGATGCCCGCCAGCGCCGTCTCTACGGCGCTGCCAGCTTCCATGTCTTTGGCAGGTGGTGCCGCAAACAGGTCCACCTGGGCCTGCGATGCCGTGGCTTGGGTCTCCAGCGCCTCCAGCGTGTGGCGCGCGTGGTTGAGCACGGCGGCGGGCATGCCGGCTAGGCGGGCCACTTGCACGCCGTAGCTTTTGCTGGCGGGGCCGGGTTCGATGGCGTGCAGGAAGACGATGTCACGCCCAGCTTCGGCCGCACTTACGTGCACATTCATGGCGGCGTGGTGCGTGGCGGGGAACTCGGTCAGCTCGAAGTAGTGGGTGGCAAACAGCGTGAAGGCCTGGGTCTTGTCGTGCAGTTGGGTGGCAATCGCGCTGGCCAGGGCCAGGCCGTCGAACGTGGATGTGCCGCGGCCAATTTCGTCCATGAGCACCAGGCTGTGCGGCGTGGCGCTGTGCAAAATCTGCGCAGCCTCGGTCATCTCCAGCATGAAGGTGGACTGGGCGTTGGCCAAATCATCGGCAGCGCCGATGCGGGTGTGGATGGCGTCAATCGGCCCCAGGCGGCAGGCGCGCGCGGGCACGTAGCTGCCCATGCTGGCCAGCAGCACGATGAGGGCGACCTGGCGCATGTAGGTGGATTTACCGCCCATGTTGGGGCCGGTGATGATCTGCATGCGCTGGCGGGCACCCAGGCGCGCGTCGTTGGCGATGAAGTTGCCACTGGAGAGCTCTGCCAACCGCGCCTGTACCACCGGGTGGCGGCCGGCCTCGATGTCGATGCAGGGCTCCGCCACAAACTGCGGGGCGTTCCAGTCCAGCGTGAGTGCGCGCTCGGTCAGCGCACACAGCGCGTCCAGCGCGGCCAGGGCACGGGCCACACGGGTGAGTTGCGGAATATGGCCCTGCAACTGGTCCAGCACTTGCTCGAACAAATACTTTTCTCGCGCCAGCGCACGCTCCTGCGCACTCAGGGCCTTGTCTTCAAAGGCCTTGAGCTCGGGGGTGATGAATCGCTCAGCATTCTTCAGGGTCTGGCGGCGGCGGTAGTCATCGGGCACCTTGTCGACCTGGCCGGTGGTGACCTCGATGTAGAAGCCGTGCACCTTGTTGAACTGCACGCGCAAATTGGCAATGCCGGTGCGGGCCTTCTCGCGTACTTCCAGGTCCAGCAAAAAGGCATCGCAGTTGGTCTGGATGGCGCGCAGCTCGTCCAGGTCGGCGTCAAAGCCGCCGGCAATCACTCCACCATCGCGCACCAGGGCGGCGGGCTCGGGGTCTATGGCGCGGGCCAGCAGGGCGGTAGCCTCGCCAGGCGGCTGCAATTGCTCTGAAATATGGGCCAAATAGCCCTCTAGCCCGCGTAGATGTTGCGCGAGTAGCTCTGTTTTTTGTAGCGTCACCACCAGCGCCACCAGCTCGCGCGGGCGCACCTGGCGAAGCGCCGTGCGCGCGGTGATGCGCTCCACGTCGGCACAGCCTTTGAGCTGGCCGCGCAGGGTTTGCCAGAGGTTGTTACGGAGCACGCCAATTGCCTGTAGGCGGTGTTGGGCCTCGGTGCGGTCGCGCTGGGGTTCCAGCAGCCAGCTTTTGAGCATGCGGCTGCCCATGCCGGTCATGCAGGTGTCCAGCAGGCTGAACAGTGTGGGGCTGTCCTCGCCGCGCAGGGTCTGCACCAGCTCCAGGTTGCGGCGTGTGGTGGCAGGCAGGTCGATCAGCGCGTCGTTGCGCTGCACCTGCACGCGGTGGATGTGGGTGAGCGCGCGGCCCTGCGTGTGCTCGGCATAGCCCAAGAGGGCAGCGCTGGCAGCATGGGCCAGTGGCAGGTCTTGCGCGTTCCAGCTGCTCAGGCTGGCGGCCTGCAGCGCGTCCAGCAGCTTGGCGCTACCCAGCGCGCTGTCAAACTGCCATTCGGGCCGGGCCGTCAGGTACAGCGCCTGGCTGGTGGAGCGCAGGCGCTTGAGGCGGTCTTCAAACGTGGTGGTGCAAGCGGCGCTGTAGGCCAGCTCGCTGGGGGCCACGCGGGTGATCCAGCCGTTCACCTCGTCGGGTGCACACTCGGCCAGAAACACCACGCCCTGCGTGACCGACAGCCAGGCCAGGCCGCAGCGGTTGCGCGGGCCCTGGTGCACAGCCATCAGGATGGACTCGGATTTTTCGTTCAGCAGCTCGGCATCGGTCAGCGTGCCGGGGGTGACCACACGCACCACCTTGCGTTCCACCGGGCCCTTGTTGGCGCCCACCTCACCGGTCTGCTCGCAGATGGCGACCGACTCGCCATGGCGGATCAGTTTGGCCAGGTAGCCCTCCATGGCGTGGAAGGGTACGCCGGCCATCACCACCGGTTGGCCGGCCGACTGGCCGCGCTGCGTCAGTGTGATGTCCAGCAGCCGCGCAGCCTTCTCGGCGTCGGCATAAAACATCTCGTAAAAATCCCCCATGCGGTAGAACAGCAGGGTGCCGGGGTACTGGGCCTTGAGGCCCAGGTACTGCTGCATCATGGGGGTGTGGGGAGGGGCCTGTTCTGTCATCCAAAGAAGTCTATCAACTTCGCCAGCACGAACGGCCTTCACTAGGGGTTCCCCAGCGTGGCGGGTACCCCTTTGAGGCTCTATGATGGGACTATTCACCACTCTGGCCAGCCCTCCTTTGCCCGTGTTGCACCAACCCGAACAGCCCCAGCCGGCCCTGACCGGCGCGCAGCCTGCGGTACCCGTGGTGGCTTGGGGTGTGGCCGGGGGCATGTTCAAGACCATTTTTGACCACAGCCCGGAGGCCATCGTCCTGACCCGGGTGCGCGATGAAGTGCTGGTGGAAGTCAACGCCGAATGGGTGCACCTCACCGGTTATTCCCGCGAGGAAGCCCTGGGCCGCACCGCCGTGGACATGGGCCACTGGCTGGACCCCGAGGAGCGCAAGCAGGTGTTCGCACCGCTCTACCAGGGCGGGCGCGTGGTGGATGCCGATGTCACCTTGGTCATGAAGGACGGCAACCCCCGGGTGGTGCGCATGAACGCAACACGGGTGCACGAGCAGGGCGAGGCCTACATCCTGCTGTACCTGCGCGATGTGACCGCCGATCGCCTGGCGCACGAGGCACTGCGGGCCGGCGAGCAGGCGCTGGAGCAGACCAATGACAAACTCAACCGCCAGATCAAGCTCTATGAGCTGACCGAGTCTCTGGCCAAGGTCGGGCACTGGGTGGCCTACCCGGATACGACCGATTTGATGATCTCGCGCGGTGCCGCCCGCATTGGTGGCATGGGAGAGCAGACCCGCTTGCCGCGTGGCCAGCTCATGGCGGATCTGGTGCCCGAGGATCGGCCCCAGGTGGAGCAGGCCCTGAAGCGCATGGACGGCGAAGTGGTGGAGTACCGCTGGCGCCGCTCCGACGGGCAGATGATCTGGGTGCGTGCCCGTTTTTACCGCCAAATAAAGGAGGGTGTGATCCAGGCCGAGATGGGTGTGATCCAGGAGTTCACCGACGAGTACCAGGTGCGACAAAGCCTGGAAAACCAGTTGGCCTTCATCCACAAGATCACCAGCCGCGCACCGGGGCTGGTGTACGAATACCAGATGTGGCCCGACGGGAAATATGTGTTCCCGTTTGTCAGCGCCGGGGTGCAGCAGATTTACGGCGTCTCGCCGGAGCAGGCCTATGCCGACCCGGTCTCCGTGTTCCAGCGCATCCACCCCGACGACACGGGCCTGGTGATCAAGAGCACCTGGGCGGCCATGGGGGCGGTGCAGCCCTGGCGCTGTGAATTCCGCGTCGGCAGGCTCGGTGAGCCCGATCGCTGGATGCTGGGCAACTCCCTGCCGGAGCTGCAGCCCGACGGATCGGTACTGTTCTGCGGCTCTATCACCGACATTACTGCCCAGAAAGAAGCGTTGGCCCGTCTGCAAGCCAGCGAGGAACGCTTCCGCAGCCTGTCAGCCCTGTCTTCCGACTGGTACTGGGAGCAGGATGCGGAGTTCCGCTTTGTGCGCATCGATGGCAACGGCCTGAGCAGTGCCAAGCTGGCCTCGGAGGCAGCCATCGGCAAGACGCGCTGGGAGTCCGGCGCCCTGGGCGTGGGGCCGGCGCAGTGGGCGGCGCACAAGGCGCAGCTGCTGGCGCACGAGACCTTCCATGACTTCGAGATGCAGCGCGTCCTCAAGGACGGTACCTATATGTGGGCCTCCATCAGCGGGGCTCCCATCTTTGATGCGGACGGGGTGTTTTGCGGCTACCGCGGCACCGGACGCGACATATCTGCACGCAAGCAGGCCGAGGCGGAGATCGAACGCCTGGCCTTTTTTGACTCGCTGACCGGCCTGCCCAACCGGCGCATGCTGATTGACAGGCTGGAGCACGCGGTGGCTGCCAGTGCGCGCCATGGTCACCATGGGGCCTTGTTGTTCATTGACCTGGACAACTTCAAGATATTGAACGACACCCTGGGCCACCACATGGGCGATCTGTTGCTCGAGCAGGTGGCCAGCCGCCTGCAGGCCTGTGTGCGCGATGTGGACACCGTGGCCCGGCTGGGCGGGGACGAGTTTGTGGTCATGCTCGAAGAACTGGGCGCGGTCGCCGCCGAGGCGGCCAGCCAGGCCGAAATGGTGTCCAAGAAAATCCTGCAAGCGCTTAACCAGCAGTTCACCTTGGGTAGCCACCAGCTGCACAGTTCGCCCAGCATCGGTGTCACGCTGTTCCACCAGCACACCCATTCGGTGGACGAGTTGCTCAAGCGCGCCGACCTGGCCATGTACCAGGCCAAGGCGGCCGGGCGCAACACGCTGCGATTTTTTGACCCCGAGATGCAGGCCGCGGCCTCGGCCCGCGCGGCCATGGAAGCTGATTTGCGCCAGGGCCTGCTGCGCAACGAGTTCATGCTGTACTACCAGCGTGTGGTGGACGACCAGGGCCACACCACCGGGGTGGAGGCCCTGCTGCGCTGGAGGCACCCCGAACGCGGCTTGGTGCCTCCGGGCGAATTCATCCCCGTGGCCGAGCAGACCGGGCTGATCCTCCCGCTGGGCCAGTGGGTGCTGGAGGCGGCCTGCGCCCAACTGGTGGCCTGGAGCGCCAAGCCCCACACGCAGAAGCTGACCATGGCCGTGAACGTGAGCGCGCGCCAGTTCAAACACCCGGATTTCTCCCACCACATCCTGAGCCTGCTGCGCCTCTCGGGGGCCAACCCCTACCGGCTCAAGCTGGAGCTGACCGAGAGCCTGCTGCTGTCCGACTTTGACGAGGTGATCGTCAAGATGAGCGAGCTGCGTTCCATCGGCGTGGGCTTCTCGCTGGACGACTTTGGTACCGGGTATTCGTCCTTGGCCTACCTCAAGCGCCTGCCGCTGGACCAGCTCAAGATCGACCAGTCCTTTGTGCGCGATGTGCTGACCGACCCCAACGATGCGGCCATCGCCCGTACCATCCTCAACCTGGCGCGCAGCCTGGACCTGGGCGTGGTGGCCGAGGGGGTGGAGACTGCGGGTCAGCGGGACTTCCTGCTGCACAACGGTTGCAAGGCCTTCCAGGGGTATTTCTTTGGCCGTCCGGTACCGGTGGAGCAGCTGGAGTTGCCAGCACCATGAGTGGCCGGGACTGGGCGCAACGCTCGCCCGCCGAGTGTGCGCAAGAGATTGCGCGGCTGGAGGGGGCGCTGGCTTCGGTAGAGTCCGGAGCCCGTCGGCAATACGACATGCTGGACGCCCTGTTTGTGCGCAGCCCAGCCGCCATTTCCCTCTCACGCTTCAGTGACGGTTGCTTCGTCGATGTGAACGCCCACTGGGAAGCCGTGACTGGGTATCGCTGGGCTGACGCCGTGGGCAAGACCGCGCTGGAGTTGGGCTTCTGGCCCGATGTGGTCGCCCGGGACGCTGCCTTTGCCCGCGCGGCAGGGCAGGACGGGAACCACCAGATCGAGATTCCCTTCACCACACGCGATGGCCGCGAGGTGCTGTTCCGCATGGAAGGCACGCGCCTGGAATTGGCCGGGGAGCTGCATATGGTGGTGTACCTGCACGACATCACCCTGCAGCGCCAGGCCGAGGACGCGGTACAGGTGAGCGAGCAGGCCTTGCAGCAGGCGAACCAGGAGTTGCGCGCGCAGCTGGAACTGTTTGAGCTGACCGAAGGTCTGGCCCGGGTTGGCCACTGGACGGTGCCGCAGGGGGCGGGGCGCTCGGTCTGGTCCAAAGGCCTGTATGCGTTGAGCGGGATGCCGTGGCAGCCCGATGTGAGTTTTGAGACCGCGCGTCAACACATCCACCCCGATGACCGGCGCGCCTTTTTGCAGGCCCGCGAGCGCATGGACGGCAGTGAGCTGGAGTACCGCTGGCTGGACCAAACCGGCCGTGTGCAGTGGTTGCGAACCCGCATGCGCCGCCAGCAGCGTGATGACGGCTCCTATGTGGACTACGGCGTGGTGCAGGATTTTTCGGAAGAGAAACGCGCCAAAGAGGCCTTGCAGGAGCGCCTGGAGATGATCCAGCGCCTGACCAGCCGCTTGCCTGAAATGGTGTTTCAGTTTGTGCGCCACAGCCCGACGCGGGGCGAATTCATTTTTGTGAGTGATGCCTGCGAGGCCCTGTTTGGTGTCAGTGCCCAGGCAGCCCGGACCGACCCCAACACGGTGTTCCGTTCTGTGCACCCCGATGATTTGGCCGCCATGGTGGCGTCCATGAATGACACGGCCGAGCATGGTTCCACATGGGCCCACGAGTTTCGCGTGCGCCGTGCGGATGGTGCGGTGCGCTCCCTGTTTGGCAAGGCCATCACCATCTGGGAGCCATCGGGCCACCACATCGCCTACGGCTCGGTGACCGACATCACCGCCATCAAGGCCTCGCAGGCCACGCTGATGGAAAGCGAGGCACGCTTTCGTGCGCTTACGGAGCTGTCTTCCGACTGGTACTGGGAGCAGGATGCCGAGTTTCGTTTTGTCCGGTTTGCGGGAAATCTGGCTGGGAAATCGCAACTCCACCGCATGGGCAAAACACGCTGGGAGCTGGGCGCGCTGAACCTGCATGCCGCGGACTGGGAGGTGCATCGCCAGATGCTGCTGGCCCGCCAGGTTTTCCGCGAGTTGGAGCTGTGTGATACCGACGACCATGGGCAGCCCTACTGGGTGTCGGTCAGTGGCGCCCCTTTCTTTGACGCCCAAGGGGTGTTCTGCGGTTACCGCGGGGTCGGGCGCGACATCACGGCCCGTAAAACGGCCGAAGAAAAGATCGAGCGTCTTGCGTTTTACGACGTGCTGACGGGCCTGCCCAACCGGCGTTTGTTGATCGACCGGCTACAGCAGGTGCTGGCCCTGGCCGCACGCGACGGCCACTATGGAGCCCTGCTGTTCATTGACCTCGACAACTTCAAGGATCTCAACGACACGCGCGGCCACGACGTGGGCGACCTGCTGCTGCAGCAGGTCGCCCAGCGTCTGCTGGCCTGCGTGCGCGCTGCCGACACGGTGGCGCGCCTGGGGGGTGACGAGTTTGTGGTGATGTTGCACAGCCTGGATACCGATGCGGCCCAGGCCAGCGCTCATGTGGAGCTGGTGGGCAAGAAAGTGATCAGCAGTCTGAACCAGGCCTATCTGCTGGGTGCCGCGGAGCACCACAGCACGCCCAGCATCGGTATCACCCTGTTTGCCCAGCAGCACCAGACGGTGGACGAACTGCTCAAACAGGCCGATCTGGCGCTGTACGAGGCCAAGGCGGCGGGGCGCAACACCATGCGCTTTTTTGACCCTGCCATGCAGGCCTTGGTGGCGCAGCGTACCGCGCTGGAGCTGGACCTGCGCCACGGGTTGCAGCGCCAGGAGTTGGTGGTGTACTACCAGCCCGTGGTGGACGCCGCGCGCCGTGTGGTGGGCGCCGAGGCCTTGGTGCGTTGGCAGCATCCGCAGCGCGGCCTGGTGTCGCCCATGGAGTTTATTCCGGTGGCAGAGCAGACCGGGCTCATCATTCCTCTGGGCGCCTGGGTGCTGGAAATGGCGTGCCGACAACTGGCCCAGTGGGCGCAGCAAGTGGAGACCGAGGCGCTGACGGTGGCGGTGAATGTGAGTGCACGCCAGTTTCGCCACCCCGATTTTGCCCAGCAGGTGCTGGACTTGCTGCACAAAACCGGCGCCAACCCCTTGCGCCTGAAGCTGGAGCTGACCGAGAGTCTGCTGTTGAGCGACACCCAGGACGCAATTCTCAAGATGTCGGCCCTGCAGGCCGTGGGGGTGGGGTTTGCGCTGGACGATTTTGGCACCGGCTATTCGTCGCTGTCCTACCTCAAGCTGCTGCCGCTGCAGCAGCTCAAGATCGACCAGTCCTTTGTGCGCGATGTGCTGACCGATCCCAACGACGCCGCCATTGCCCGCACCGTGTTGGCGCTGGGCAAGAGCCTGGGATTCAGTGTGGTGGCCGAGGGGGTGGAGACGGAAGGGCAGCGCGATTTCCTGCTGGACAACGGCTGCAGCCTGTTTCAGGGCTATTTGTTCGGCCGTGCGGTGCCGGTGCAGCAGTTGCTGCTGGCGCCCGGGGTGGCGGCTCTGCCACCCCTCTGGGACATTTGATTACAGCAGGGCGTCGCCCACAGAGCCGCTGTCTTCCACTGCGGCATCGCTCTGGGCCGCCGCGGCCTGGCGCAAGGCGGCTTTTTCACCGGCAGGGGCGAACTTGCTGTACTTGCCCAGGATGTTGACCATCTGGCCGTACACGCGGGGGCTGCCGGCCAGGATTTCGTTTTGCTCCAGAAACTCGGCTTCGCCAGTGAAATTGCCCACCAGGCCACCAGCTTCGGTGACCAGCAGCGATCCTGCGGCCACATCCCAGGGCTGCAGGCCCAGCTCGAAAAAGCCTTCGGTGTAGCCAGCGGCCACATAGGCCAGGTCCAGCGCGGCAGAGCCGGGGCGGCGCAGGCCGGCGGTGCGTTGCATCACGTCACCCATCATCTGCAGGTACTGGTTGAAGTTGTCGCCTTGGCGGAAGGGGAAACCGGTGGAGATCAGGGCCTCGCTGAGCTGGGTGCGCTTGGAGACACGGATGCGTCGGTCGTTCAGGTAGGCGCCACGGCCCTTGGTGGCGGTGAACAGGTCGTTGCGGGTGGGGTCGTACACCACGGCTTGCTCGATCTTGCCTTTGACGGCCAGTGCGATGCTCACGCAGTACACGGGCAGGCCGTGGATGAAGTTGGTGGTGCCGTCCAGCGGATCGATGATCCAGACGAATTCGGAGTCTTTGGCGCCGTGTTCCTTGCCGGATTCCTCGGCCCAGATGCCGTGGCCAGGGTAGGCCGTCAGCAGGGTTTCAATGATCGCTTGCTCTGCAGCGTGGTCCACTTCGGTGACGAAGTCGTTGGCCTTCTTTTGCGAAACGCGGACGGATTCGATGTCCAGCGCGGCGCGGTTGATGATGTTTCCGGCAGTGCGGGCGGCCTTGATGGCCACATTGACCATGGGGTGCAGATTGAGCGTCATAGATTGTTGGGGGAAGAACTGGGAGGACCGGCTGGCGATGCAGGCGGCGACAATAGGCGTATTTTAACGGCTGGACCTTGGTTGCGCACCCTATTGGGGTCATATCGCAGTCAACCAACCCCTTTTGCCCCCATTTTCGTATGCAAACCCGCTTCATCCTGATCAACACCAGCCATGCTGGCAATGTGGGCGCCGCCGCCCGTGCCATGAAAACCATGGGATTTGACGACCTGGTGCTGGTGGCACCGCGCTGGGCCAATGTGCTGCGCCGTGAAGAAACCATCCAGCGCGCCAGCGGCGCCCTGGACGTGTTGAACAAATGCCGCATCGTGGACACGCTGGACGAAGCGCTGGATGGCCTCAGCCACCTGTGCGCCACGGCGATGACGCCACGCGACTTTGGCCCACCCACCACCACGCCGCGTGAACACTTTGCGGCGCTATCAAAAGGAGAGCTGCTCGCGCAGGAAACACGGGGGCTAGAGGGCAATTTGGCATCCAAATCAGCCCAGTCTGGTGTGGGTTTCCTGTTTGGCTCCGAGCGTTTTGGCATGCGCAACGAAGATGTGTACCGCTGCCATGTGTGCCTCTCCATCCCCAGCAATCCGCAGTTTGGCTCGCTCAACATCGGTGCCGCCCTGCAGGTGATTGCCTATGAGTGGCGCCTGGCACTGGGAGGCTTTGGTGTGGACGTGACCAGCCCGCCCAGCACGCTGGCAGACGCCGCCCAGGTCAGCGGCATGCTGACGCATCTGGAGCAGTCGCTGGTGGCGCTGGGTTTTCTGGACCCGGTCGCGCCCAAGAAGCTCATGCCGCGACTGAATGCCTTGTTCAACCGCGCTCAGGTCACGCAGGAGGAAATCCACATCCTGCGTGGCATTGCCAAAGCCATACTGCAGCAGAGCGCCAGCGTGGCACGGCAAACACCTGCCGCGGTTGCGGGCATGGTGCCCCCAGACGGCAGTTCCACTTTGAACGGATAGACTCTTTCCCATGTTTTCACGCCTGCGCACTGACATCCAATGCATCCTGGACCGGGACCCTGCGGCCCGCACCACCTGGGAAGTCATCACCTGCTACCCCGGCCTGCATGCCGTGGTGCTGCACCGGGTGGCGCACTGGTGTTGGACACATGGCTTCAAATGGCTGGGGCGTTTTGTCTCGCATTTGGGCCGGTTTTTCACGGGCATTGAGATTCACCCTGGTGCCAAGCTGGGCGCGCGGGTGTTTTTCGACCATGCCATGGGGACGGTTGTGGGCGAGACCGCCGAAATCGGCGATGGCTGCACCATCTACCAGGGCGTGACCCTGGGCGGCACCAGCCTTTACAAGGGGGCCAAGCGCCACCCCACGCTGGGCAAAGACGTGGTGGTGAGTGCAGGCGCCAAGGTGCTGGGCGGCTTTGAAGTGGGCGATGGCGCCAAGATCGGCAGCAATGCCGTGGTCATCAAACCCGTGCCCGCAGGGGCCACGGCGGTGGGTATTCCGGCACGCATCATCCCCAGCAAAGAAGGCGTGAGCGCCGACGTGACCGGTACCGAGCGCAAATTCAGTGCCTATGGCATCACCCAGGACGATGACCCGGTGAGCCAGGCCCTGCGTGGCCTGGTAGACAGTGCTTCCGGCCAAGACCACCAAATTGCCATGCTGTGGAAGGCGGTGGAGCAACTTTCGGCCCGGTTGGCGGACAGCGATTGTGTGCCCAAGGATGCGGCGCGCAAGGAGTGCTTTGAAGCCGAGAAGCTTAACCAGCTGATCGGGAAATAAAAATCACCCCCGTGGCGGCTTTGCCGCATCCCCCTTGCAGGGGGCAACACCAGTGGCCCGGCGAAGCCGGTTCCACGGTGTTTCTGGGTTAAGGCACGCGCGCCGGCCGCACGGCGCTTTTGGGGCGGAAGGCCTTGCAGACCGTGTCCACGGTTTCCATGTAGGGCCCGCCGATCAGATCCACGCAGTAAGGCACGGCCGCAAAGATGCCCGGCACGATCTGCTTACCCTCAGCATCCTTCAGGCCTTCCAGCGTCTCGGCAATCGCCTTGGGTTGGCCGGGCAGGTTGATGATGAGCGTTTGTTTGCGGATGACCGCCACCTGGCGTGAGAGGATGGCCGTGGGCACAAAGTGCAGGCTGATGGCGCGCATCTGCTCGCCAAACCCCGGCATTTCCTTGTCCGCCACAGCCAGCGTGGCTTCGGGCGTCACATCGCGCAGCGCGGGGCCGGTGCCGCCAGTGGTCAGCACCAGTGCACAGCCCGCGTCGGTCAGCGCGATCAGCGTGTCTTCAATGGTTTTCTGCTCGTCGGCAATCAGCCGCGCTTCGAACTGGATGGGGTTGTGCAGTGCACGGCCCAGCCAGTCCCGCAGGGCGGGCAAGCCTTTGTCTTCGTAGACGCCGCTGGATGCACGGTCGCTGATGGAAACGATGCCAATCTTGACCGACTCAATCTGCGACACGTTCACGCCTCGTCACCGTCGTAGTCAGCTCCATTGTCGGCATCGTCAGAGCCGGGGCCATCCTGATGGGCCTGTAAGGCTTCGCGCACCAATTGGAAAATATCGCGGTAGGCGCGGCCGTGGCGCAGGGCTTCACCGGGCTTCTCGGGTTTGGCGTCCTTGCGGGCCTGGCGCACCAGGGCGCGCAGGTTCTGGCTGTCGGTGGCGGGGCTCAGCGTGATCCATTGACCCACGGCATCGTCGTCGGCAATCAGGCGGTCGCGCCATTGCTCGGCTTGGTGCAGCACCAGAGTTTCTTTGGCCGAGGGCATGTGCTGCTCTTCCAGGGCGGCACGGATCTCGTCCCATTTGGACGGCTCCAGCTTGCGCATCAGCTTGCCGATGAACTGCATCTGGCGGCGTTTGCCTTCGAAGTTGGTGATGCGCTTGGCTTCCGCCACGCCCTCCACCAGTTTGTCGGGCAGGTCCAACTTGGTCATGAGTTCGGCGCGCAGCGTCAGCAGGTCTTCACCCAGCTTTTGCAGCTCGGTGCTTTCCTTTTTGAGGTCGGTGCGGGTCGGCTCATCCGTGCCCTTGAGTTCGCGCTTGTACTCCAAGTCCAGTGCGCTGCCTTCGGCGACGAACTGACCCTTGACGTAATAGCCCTTTTTTAGTTTGCGTGACATAGCCAAGTATCATAGCCGTCGCCATGAAGAAACCCACCCCCGCCTCTGGGCACACCTCCCCATTACCCACTCCCAAGGCCAAACCGGCCGACAGCGGCTTTGCCTACACCCGTGATTTTTTCGAGTCGCGCGTGGACACTGCTTTGGCGCATGCCAAGAAATTGGGGGCTACGGATGCTGGCGCCGAGGTGTCCGAAGGCTGTGGACTCAGCGTGTCGGTGCGCAATGGCGAGCTTGAGAATGTGGAGCGCAACCGCGACAAATCGCTGGGAGTGACCGTCTACGTGGGCAACCGCCGCGGCAATGCCAGCACCTCCGATTTCTCGGATGCGGCCATCGCACAAACCGTGCGTGCCGCTTTTGATATTGCCCGCTTTACCGCCGAAGACCCATTTGCCAGTCTGCCCGATGCCGATGACATCGTGCCCGCGGCGGAGGGCAGCCGCAACCTGGATCTGTTTCACCCCTGGGCCATCAGCAGCGAAGAGGCGGCCCGGTTGGCGCTGGAATGCGAGGCCGCAGCCTTGGGCGTGAGCAAGCGTATTACCAACAGTGAAGGCGCGGCCGTGTCGGCCCAGCAGTCGCACTTTTTCAGCGCCCACACGCGCGGTTTCCGTGGCGGTTACGCGTCTTCGCGCCACTCGCTCTCGGTGTCGCCCATTGCGGGCAAGGGCCGTGACATGCAGCGGGACGCCTGGTACAGCTCCATGCGTTCGGCCGACGAACTCGCGTCCCCCCAGGCCGTGGGCCGCTACGCCGCCGAGCGCGCACTGAGCCGCCTGAAGGCCCGCAAGATCGCCACCGTGGAATGCCCGGTGCTGTTTGAATCGCCGTTGGCGGCGGGTTTGGTCGGCGCGTTTGTTCAGGCGGTGAGCGGCGGTGCCTTGTACCGCAAGAGCACGTTTTTGCTCGATTCGCTGGGCAAGCAGGTGCTGCCCAAGCACATCGATATCCAGGAAGACCCCTTTGTGCTGCGCGGCAAGGGCAGCTCACCGTTTGACGACGAAGGTGTGCGCGTGCAGGCCCGCAAGGTGGTGGACGCCGGCCGTGTGCAGGGCTATTTTCTGAGCAGCTATTCGGCCCGCAAATTGGGCATGCGTACCACTGGCAACTCGGGTGGCTCGCACAACCTGACCTTCACGTCACGCCTGACGAAAGCAGGCGACGACCTGGACGCCATGCTGCAAAAGCTTGGTACGGGCCTGCTGGTGACCGAGCTGATGGGGCAGGGCGTGAACTATGTCACGGGCGACTACTCGCGTGGCGCCAGCGGCTTCTGGGTCGAGAAGGGCCGCATTGCCTACCCGGTGCATGAGATCACCATCGCCGGCAACATGAAAGACATGCTCAAGGGTATTGAAGCCGTGGGCGCCGATACCTACAACTATGGTGCCAAGACAGTGGGCTCGGTACTGATCAACCGGATGAAGCTCGCTGGTAGCTGAAGGAGCGCGTATGCATCGGTGTGTCTACGGGGTCGCAGGCCTTGTGATGTGGTCTGCCAGTGCGCTGGTGCAGGCCCAAGCGCCGGCCGCTGCTGGGCGTGTGTTGCATCCCTGGCAGGCACCCACTCCGGCGGGTACTGCTGAGGCCTACTTCACCAACTTGAAATCAGGCGAGAGCATCGAAACCCCATTTCTGCTGAAGTTTGGTCTGTCGGGCGGCTGGGGCCTGGCGCCCATTGCCAAGCCTTTGGGTGGCAAAAGTGGCCACCACCACCTGCTGGTCAACCGTGACTTGCCGCTGGACTTCAAGGCGGCGCTGCCCTTCAACGAGCAGTACATCCACTTCGGCAAAGGCCAGATGGAGACGGTGCTCACGCTGGCCCCCGGCACCTACACCTTGCGCATGCTGCTGGCGGATGGCCAGCATCTGCCGCATTTTGTGTACAGCAAGCCCTTGAAAATCAAGGTCAGCAAAAAGAACAACACAGACCCCAAGGCCTTGGTGGGCAAGGGGATCGCGCTGATGGTGTCAGGGATGGAGCAAAAAACGCCGTTTCGGGTGCAATTCCACGCCTCGGGTCTGAACGTGGCCCATGCGGTGCAGCAGGAAAAAGACACCGGCCATTTCAAGCTCACGGTGAGCAGCAAAGGCGGTGCGGTGGCCGAAATGGACTTTGTGGAAGGCCAAACCGAAACCTGGCTGGCCCCACCCGCGGGGGACTACACACTCAAACTGGAGTTTGTAGACAACATCGATCCCAAGCAGGCCGTGGTGGGGGCCGTGACCACCACGGTGCGTGTGCAGCCTTAGCCCGCCAATGCGGCTTTCACTGCCGCAGACACGGTTCCCATCTCGGCTTTGCCAGCCAGTCGGGTCTTTACTACGCCCATCACCTTGCCCATGTCGCCCGGGCCTGCAGCACCCAGCTCGGCCACGATAGCCTTCACTTCTGCCAGCACCTCATCCGCACCCATACGCTGGGGCAGGTAGGCCTGCAGCACTTTCATCTCTGCGGCTTCCTTGTCGGCCAGTTCCTGGCGTTCGGCCTTGACAAAGGCTTCAATGGAATCCTTGCGCTGCTTGATCAGTTTGTCCACGATGGCCACCACCATGGCATCGTCCAGCTCCACGCGCTCGTCGACTTCCTTTTGTTTCAGGGCCGCCAGCAGCAGGCGGATGGTGCCCAGGCGCTCGCTGTCCTTGGCGCGCATGGCGGTTTTCATGTCTTCGGTGATCTGGTCTTTGAGTGACATAGCGGTGTTTCCTGAAGGTGGAAAAAAGAGGGACTGCAGAATGAAAAAAGCCCGCCGGAGCGTCCCCAGGCGAGCTTTGGTGGGCAGGGAAACGCCATGCGTTTCCTGACCGTGAAGCCTTAGTACAGCTTCTTAGGGAGTTGCATGCTGCGGATGCGCTTGTAGTTGCGCTTGACGGCAGCAGCCTTCTTGCGCTTGCGCTCAGCAGTGGGCTTCTCGTAGAACTCGCGGGCGCGCAGGTCGGTCAGCAAACCCAATTTTTCGATGGTGCGCTTGAAGCGACGCAGGGCGACGTCAAAGGGCTCGTTTTCTTTTACACGGATCGTTGTCATTACGTAATGAATTCCAAAATGTGCTGTCGCCAGTCATGGGGGGAGATCGAGACCCACATGCCACGTTCAGCGGTATTTCCCCATCTATAACTAGTATTGGCCGATGGGGAGACTGCCAGAATAGCCCGCGATTATAACGCGTTAATGCGCGCTGCCAAGCCCTGCGCACAGGCATAGCCACTGGACCAGGCCCACTGGAAGTTGTAACCGCCCAGCCAGCCGGTCACATCAACCACTTCGCCAATGAAAAACAGGCCGGGTTGACGGCTTTCCAGGGTTTGGCTGGACAGCACTTTAGTGTCCACGCCGCCCGCCGTGACCTCGGCCTTGCGGTAGCCCTCGGTGCCGGTGGGCGTCAGTTCCCAGCGGGAAAGGTGCTCGGCCAGGGCGTTCAGGGCCTTGTCGCTGGCTTCGTTCACGGGGCGCTGCCAGTCATGTCCCCAGGTCTTTCCCTGGTCCACCCAGGTGTCGGCCAGGCGGCTGGGCACCAATCCCGCCAGCTCGTTGGCAATGCGCTTGCGTGAGGTGGCCTTGGCCTCCATCAAGTGCCGGGCCAGGTCGGTGCCGGGTGCGAGGTTCAGGCGGATGGGCGTGCCCTCGGCCCAGTAGCTCGAGATTTGCAGCACGCCCGGGCCGCTGAGGCCGCGGTGGGTGAACAGCAGGTCTTCGCGAAACGCCATGCTGGCCTTTTTGCTCCCGGTGGCAATGTCCACGGGCAGCGACAGGCCCGAGAGTTGGGCAAACGGAGCCCAGGCGGCCTCGTCAAAGGTCAGCGGTACCAGCGCGGGACGGGGCGCGACCACAGGCAGATCGAACTGCTTGGCCACGCGGTAGCCAAAATCCGTAGCGCCTATCTTGGGGATGGACAAACCACCCGTGGCGATGACCACCGCGCCGCAATGGATGGTGCCGCGGTCGCTCTCAATTTCATAGCTGCTTGCGCAGGTCCCATAAGGGCTAGAGGCCAAAAACTTTATATTTTTAACGCTGCAGGGTTGCCAGCGCTCCACGCCGCCTGCAGCGCATTCGGCCAGCAGCATGGCGATCAGGTCTTCGGCCGAGCGGTCGCAAAACAGCTGGCCTTTGTGTTTTTCGTGGAAGGCGATGTTGTGTTTTTTCACCAAGCCGATGAAGTCGACCGGGGTGTAGCGCGACAGGGCCGATTTGGCGAAGCGCGGGTTCTCGCTGAGGAAGTTGGCTGCGGTGACGTCCACGTTGGTGAAGTTGCTGCGCCCGCCGCCCGAAATACGGATTTTCTCGGCCACCTTCTCGCCGTGGTCGATCACCAGCACCTTGAGGCCCAACTGGCCCGCCACCCCGGCGCAAAACAAACCGGCAGCCCCGGCACCCACGATCACCACGTCAAAACTGTGCATAGGGCGCAGTGTAGAGGAGCGGGTCTGCGCACCACGTCGCAACGCGCCGGTGCCCGCAGTTCGGCGCGATTTTGCGACCAGCAGGGCGCCATGAGCGCCGGCTGCGGGCACCGGTGCGCTGCGACTTAGCCGGAGAAAAATCAGGTGCGCCGCGATTCTCCGGCGTCGCGATCCCGTCAGGCCTGCTGCCGGTTCCGGTCCGCCAAATCAATCGCCTTGCGGGACAGCCCGTCAATCTCGGTGCTGATGCCTGAGAGCACATTGGCCACCACGGCAAACTCGCGGCCCTGCTGGCCCGCGCGTGCGGCCATCACCTGGGCGTTGAAGCTCACCACCTTGGCCTCGCGGGCGATGGTGTGGATGTCGGAGACGATGCCTGTGAGCTCCTTGAACAAAAGGTCGGCACGGGCCTTGGTCACCGCGTCGAACACATTGGTGGCGGCGTTCAGCGCGTCAAGCACGGCGTCGGTGCTGTCGACGATGGCTTCGAGCACCGACTGCACGTGTGGCGACTGCCGGGCAATGTGGTCCAGCGCGCTGCGCATCAATTCCATGAAGGACTGGATGGTGGCGTTCACGCCCTGCGGGCCTTCGTAGACCGCGTGCAGGCGTGTGGCGCTGTGTGTGTCGTAATGGGACATGGTGCCCAGCAACCGTGCGTGGCTGTCGCAAAACAGCTGGAAGGTGGTGCGTGCAGCGCTGAGCTGGCGCGCGTCACCGCCGGCGGCCAGCAGGGTTTGCATGACCATGCGCTGCGACAGCATGCGCTGGCGGGCAGCGAGGTTCAGGTCGGAAATGGGGGCCGTCACGGCCGCTACGGTGGGCCTGGCAAGCGGCTGCGTCTGCAGGGCCGTGCGAGGGGGAGAGGGGTTCTGGACGGGGGCGGGCATGAACATGGTGAACTCCTTTCGCGTTGGAGAACACCATGCAAAAACAATGCCGTTATGCCACCTTGGTATGCGGTGTTTGCACCGCAGCTTGCAAACCCAGCACCACATCGCCCACCACGATCACGCTGGGGCTGGCCAGGTGCTCGCGGCGGATGGTGGCTTGCAGTGCCTGCAGGGTGCAGGCCGCGTGGCGCTGTGTGGGCAGGCTGGCGTTCTGGATGATGGCCACTGGCGTGTCGGCGGGCAGGCCTTGCAGCAGACCGGCCTCAATGTCGGCCGCACCACTCACGCCCATGTAGATCACCAGTGTGAGCTTGGCCTGCTGGGCCGCAGCGGCCAGCGCAGGCCAGTCGGTGCCTTTGTCGCCGGGCTTGGCGTGACCGGTGACAAACACCACACCATGCGCATGCTCGCGGTGCGTCAGCGGCACATTGAGCGAGGTGACGGCGGCCAGGCCGGCGGTGATGCCGTTGATGACCGAGACGCGGATGCCGGCGGCCTGCAGGTGCTCTACCTCCTCGCCACCGCGGCCGAAGATGAAGGGGTCGCCGCCTTTGAGGCGCACCACGGTTTCGCCTTCTTGGGCGGCGGTGATCATGAGCCGTTCGATGAAGGACTGCGGCGTGGATTTGCAGCCGCCGCGTTTGCCCACATGCACCACACGGGCGGCCGGGTTGGCATGTGCCACGATGGCGTCGTTCACCAAATCATCCACCAGCAGCACGGTGGCCTGCTGGATGGCCTTGAGGGCTTTGAGCGTGAGCAGTTCCGGGTCGCCAGGGCCGGCGCCGACCAGGGTGACGTGGCCGCTGGACGGAGTGCAGGAAAAGGGGTGTGTCATGGGCAGTGTCCGGTGCGTTAGAGGCTGCGGTGCAATTGCAAAATGTGCGCCAACTGCTGGGCAATCGGGGTGGGCAGGGGCTGCTTGCCGACCAGCACATCGCCAATATAGGCCGCGGTGCTGGCGGCATCAATGGCGGTGGGCAAATCGGGCAGATCGGTGAGGGCGCCGCTTTGGTAGGCCTGCAGGTCGGTCGCCTGGCCGCGCACAAAGGCTTGCATCTTGGGCGTGCGGCGCGGGTCGGCGACCGACTCGCCCTCGGTGCCGCGGATCAGCAAGGCGTTGGCCTGCACCAGCGCAAAGGTGTCGGCCATGGAGATGGCGTACTCAGGGTGGGTGTAGCTGCTCACGATGAGCGCGGGGCCATCCACCGGGTTCATGAGCTTGACCAGGCTGTGTGCCGGGTTGCGCAGGTTGACCACCCGGCGCACGTCCAGCAAACGCTGCAGGCCGGGGCTGAGCAGGGCTGTGGGCACAAAGGCCACGCTGCCGGGTGCTATTGTTTTAATAGCTGCTTGCGCATGTATATCAAGGGCTTCGAGTACTTTTGATATAAAAACACGACGGTCTTCGGTGGCCGAGCCGTGGATCAGAACCGGCAGGCCCTCGCGCGCCAGCAGCAGCGCCAGCAGCGGTGTCAGCAGGGGCAGCTTGCGCGCACCGTTGTAGCTGGGGATGACCACCGTGGGCTGGCCGCTGGCGGGCAGCAGGGCCATGCGGCGGCGCGTGGCGTCCAGAAACCCGGCCATCTCTTCGGCGGTTTCCCCCTTGATACGCATGGCCAGGCAGAAGGCGCCCACCTCCAGGTCGGTCACGCTGCCGTCCAGCACCTGGCCGAACAGATCGTCCGCTTGCTCACGGGTGAGCGCACGGGCGCCGTCTTTGCCGCGACCGATTTCCTTGATGTAGTTGCCAATAGCCATGGGGCGATTGTCTTTGATACCAGATAACTTTCGGCTATGTGCTTATGCACCCGCCGCAGCCGGTGCCATGCTGGCACGCACCATGCGCTGCAGCTGCGGCACGCAGGAGCCGCAGTTGGTACCGCACTTGAGTGTGCTTTGCAGCGTGCTCAGGCGGTCGGCGGCAAAGCCGGTGCACTCGGCCAGCGTGGCGTCGATGGCGGTGTCCGTCACGTTGAAGCAGGTACACACCGTTTTGCCGCGCGATTGCACGGGCACGGGCGGTGTGGCACCGGGTGCCAGCAGCGCGCGGCCGTAGCTCTGCGCGGGCTGTTCATCCTGCAGCAGCGTGGTCATCCAGCTCTGGGCGCGCGTGTCACCGGCCAGCAAAAAGCCTTCCAGCGTGGCGTCCGTCGTGTTGCGCTGCAGGCGCACGGCACGGCGCTGGCCGCGTTTCTTGTCGGCATAACGCACCACGTCGGCACCGTCCAGGTGCAGCAGGGCTTCGATCTCTTGCAGCAGCGTGTCGGGCGCGGCTTGCATGTCTGCCGCGCGGAACAACACGCCGCTGCGGCCGTGGCCGTCGGCGGTGGCGTTGCCAAACGGTACGCAACTGGCGTAGGCAAAACGCGCCATCAGTGCCTGCAGTTTGCCGCGCACGGCCAGCACCGTGTCATCGGGCAGCCAGGCAATCGCCAGCAGGGTCCAGGGCATGTCGGCCTTGAGCACCTTGACGGCGGAGTGTTTGAACTCGGGTTGTTTGGAGTCCGGGCAGTAGGCCGAGGTGGTGAGCGCGTTGACGCCGGCCAGGCGGGTGCCGGTGGCGCTGACGCCGCTCAAAAACTCTTCCCCCCAGTGCATGGCCATGAAGACCTGGCTCAGCCCTACCTCGGGGCTGGCCTGCACCGGCACCAGGATGGAGCCGCGTTTGCTGGTCACGTGCACCAGGTCGTTCTCGGTGATCAGGCGGCGCGCCATGTCTTGCGGGTGCATTTGCAGCGCGGGTTCACGCACATGGCCAAACAGGCGGCCCAGCGTGCCGGTGCGGCTCATGCCGTGCCACTGGTCGCGCAGGCGGCCGGTGGTCAGCGAGAAGGGGTAGCGCGCCTCGCGCGGCTCGGCCACGCCCTTGTAGGCCACGTTGGCAAACCGTGCGCGGCCGTCGGGGGTGGGGAACACGCCGTCTTCGTACAGGCGCACCTTGCCGGCGCTGGCGCCTTCGGGCATGGGCCATTGCAAGGGGGTGGCTTCCAGCTGGGCGTAGTCCATGCCGGTGATGTCGAGGTCGCGGCCACGGGTGGATTCGCGGTGCTCGTTCCACACCGATTCGGCCGTGGGGTAGGGGAACAACGTGCCAGCGGCGGTGCCACGGCCCAGCGCGCGCTCCAGGCGCTGCGCAAAGTCGGTGGCAATGGCCCAGTCGTGGCGCGGGGCGGTGTCGGGCGCGCCCGGTGGCACAACGGCAGCGCGCACGCGGCTGATGCGGCGTTCGCTGTTGGTGACGGTGCCTTCTTTTTCGCCCCAGGTGGTGGCGGGCAGCAGCAGGTCAGCGTAGCGGGCGGTGGCGGTGGTGCTGAAAGCCTCTTGCACCACCACAAACTCGGCGCGCTCCAGTGCACGGCGCACGGTGGCCTGGTCGGGCATGCTTTGCGCGGGGTTGGTGCAGGCAATCCACAGGGCCCGGATCTCGCCATCGGCGGCGGCCTGGAACATCTCCACGGCGGTTTTGCCGGGTGTCTCGGGCACGCTGGCCACGCCCCACAGCGCGGCCACTTCGGCACGGTGCGCGGGGTTGGCCAAGTCGCGGTGGGCGCTCAGCAGGTTGGCCAGGCCACCCACTTCGCGGCCGCCCATGGCGTTGGGCTGACCGGTCAGCGAGAAGGGGCCGGCACCGGGCATGCCGATCTGGCCGGTGGCCAGGTGCAGGTTGATGAGGGCGGTGTTTTTGGCCGTGCCGCTGCTGGACTGGTTCAGGCCTTGGCAGTACAGGCTCAGCGTGGCCGGGCTCTGGGCAAACAGGCGCGCGGCTTCCAGCAGGTCTTCCTTGCGGATGCCGCAGGTTTGGGCCACGGCATCGGGCGTGTAGTCGCGCACCGTGGCCTTGAGGTCTTCAAAGCCACTGGTGTGCGCGGCGATGAAGGCGGGGTTGGTCCAGCCCTCCCACAGCATGAGGTGCAGCATGCCGTGGAACAGCATCACGTCGGTGCCGGGCTGGATCTGCAGGAACAGGTCGGCCAGTTCCACCGTGTCGGTGCGGCGCACGTCGGCCACCACGATTTTCATGCCGGGGTTCTTGCGCTTGGCGTCTTCGATGCGGCGAAACAGGATGGGGTGGGCGAATGCGGTGTTGGAGCCGACGATGAAGATGGTCTGCGCGTGGTTCACATCGTCATAGCAGGCGGGCGGAGCGTCGGCGCCCAGTGTCTTCTTGTAGCCGGCCACGGCGCTGCTCATACACAGGCGCGAGTTGGTGTCGATGTTGTTGGTGCCGATCAGGCCCTTGGACAGCTTGTTGAAGACGTAGTAGTCCTCGGTCAGCAGCTGGCCGCTCACATAAAAGCCCACGGCGTCGGGGCCGTGGTCGCGGATGATGCGGGCGAACTGGTCAGTGGCCAACGTCAGTGCGCTGTCCCAGGACAGGGGCTGGGGCGCGGCGCCACGCTGCAGGCGCTGCAGCGGCTGCAGCAGGCGTGTTTGCAGGGTGACGGGCGCGCTCGCCGTGTGGTGCAGCGTGGAGCCCTTGGAGCACAGGCGGCCAAAGTTGGCCGGGTGGTCCGGGTCACCGCGCACCCCGGTGATCTGCGCACCCCGGGATTCGATGATGACGCCACAGCCCACACCGCAGTAGGGGCAGGTAGAGCGTGTTTCCTTCACCATGCAAGGCCCCTACGTAGGTGTTTCTCATTGCTCGCAACGCGATCCGCTGCGATAGCAGCGAGATCGCAGTAGGGGCAGGTAGAGCGTGTTTCCTTCTGCATGCAAAGACTCCCTGGACGGTGGTTCTTCTTCAGGCGCTGGTGGTGCGGCGGGTGGGGCCGGCAATGGGGCGCACCAGGTCGGTGGCGTGGCCTTGCAGCTCGGTGGTCTTCAGGAACACCTGGCCGCCATCGAGCTTGACCTGGAACTTCGGTGTGCAGCCTTCGTCAGGGGCGGAGGCCTGGCCATCGCACAGTCCGATGGTCCAGTTGTGCAGCGGGCAGGCCACGCTGGTGCCAAACACAATGCCTTGCGAGAGCGGGCCGCCCTTGTGCGGGCAGCGGTCCAGCAGCGCAAACACTTCATCCTGTGTGTTGCGGAACACGGCCACGTCCAGGCCCTGGGCGCGCTCGACACGGCGCGAGCCGAGCACGGGGATGTCGTCAATCTTGCAGATGAGGGTCCATTCGGTCATGTCGTTCTTCCTAATGCTATTGTTTTAGTAGCTGCTTGCGCATATTCCGCGGTGGCTAGAGGCCTATTTGGCTTGTATTTATGCCTTGAGGGCCGAGTACAGGCCGGTCACCCGGTCCATCACGGTGAGCAGGTTTTCGCTGCTCACAAACACATCGGCCATGGGTTTGGGGCGCTGCGCACCTTCCTGCAGCTGCCGGAGTGCCATGTCAAAAAACACCCACTGCGCATCGCCCAGCAGCAGCTCGTCCTTGATGCGCAAGGTTGCTTCGGGCGCATTGCGCAGCAGCTCCATGGCCGCGGTGAATTCGCTGCGCGCCTTGCCGATTTCGGCGGCGGCCACGCTGGCGTCCACGGGCAGGGTGGCGGCCAGGTAGAACTTGGCCATGCGCTGTGTCAGCATGCGCTGGCGCCCGGCCACGTTGACCAGCTTGCCCACAGGTTTGGACAGCGCCGCTTCGTACTGCACCGTGCCTTGGTGGGCCAGGGCCAGCACCTTGGCGTCGAGCTGCAGCAGGGTTGCCGCACCGTCGCGGGAAGGGGCCTTGCCCACCAGCGCGCTTTTGTAGTCGGACCAGGCAGCGTCCAGCTTGCTGTAGGTGGCCTGCACATCGGGCGTGGGGGCGAACCCCTTGAGCTCGGTCAGCTGGCGGTCAAACAGCGCCATGGATTTGTCCAGCACCATCTGGGCGCTGGTCTTCTCCACGTTTTGCAGCAGGGCCAGCCAGGCCTTGCCCATGCGCTGGCTCAGCATGCGCTGGCGGCCGGCCTTGTTGATGGCGTCGCTCAAATCCGTCACCTGGGCGCGGGCTGGCAGGGCCAGGCCCAGGGCGCTGGCACCGGCCATTGACATCAGGGTTCTGCGTTGCATGGTGTGCCCCTCAGACCTTGACGGCTTCAAACTGGCGGGTGTCAACCTGTGCGTCCTTGAAGTCGAACCAGGGATCGGGTTCACCGTCCAGCGCAAATTGCAGGCGTTCCCACAGGGCCTTGCGGCCTTCGTGGTCTTCCAGAATGCGTTTCTTCACATAGTCCAGGCCCACACGGTTCACGTAATGCACGGTGCGCTCCAGGTACCAGCCTTCCTGGCGGTACAGCTCGCAAAACGCGCCGGTGTACTCCAGCACTTCGGCGGCAGTCTTCACCTTCACCAGAAAGTGCGCCACCTCGGTCTTGATGCCGCCGTTGCCGGCGATGTACATCTCCCAGCCCGAGTCCACACCGATCACGCCCACGTCCTTGATGCCTGCCTCGGCGCAGTTGCGCGGGCAGCCGGAGACGGCGAACTTGACCTTGTGCGGTGCGTACATGCGCCACATCGCGCGCTCCAGGTCCTTGCCCATCTGGGTGCTGTCCTGCGTGCCCATGCGGCACCATTCGCTGCCCACGCAGGTCTTCACCGTGCGCAGGGCCTTGGCGTAGGCGTGGCCGGAGGGCATGCCGATGTCTTTCCAGATGCCGACCAGGTCTTCTTTCTTCACGCCCAGCAAGTCGATGCGCTGGCCGCCGGTGACCTTGATGGTGGGGACCTTGTACTTGTCGGCGGCGTCGGCGATGCGGCGCAGCTCGTCGGCCGTGGTTTCGCCACCCCACATGCGCGGGATGACGGAATAGGTGCCGTCCTTCTGGATGTTGGCGTGGCTGCGTTCGTTGATGAAGCGGCTTTGTGGGTCGTCCTTGGCTTCCTTGGGCCAGCTGCTGGTCACGTAGTAGTTCAGGGCGGGGCGGCAGCTGGAGCAGCCGTTGGGCGTTTTCCAGCCCAAGCCTGTTTGCACATCGGCAATGGTCAGGTACTTGTTGGCCACAATGGCCTCGCGTACCGCCTGGTGGCCAAGGTCGGTGCAGCTGCACATGGCCTTGGTCTTGGGGGTGGCGGAGTAGTCGCCTCCGGCGGTGAACATGATGATCTGTTCCACCAAGCCGGTGCAGGAGCCACACGATGCGCTAGCCTTGGTGTGTTTTTTCACCTCATCCAGCGTGAACAGGCCCTTGTCGCGGATCGCCTTGCAGATGGTGCCCTTGGTCACGCCGTTGCAGCCGCAAACCTCGTCGCTGTCGGCCATGGCCGCGGCCTTGTTCTGACCCTGGTGGCCCACGTCGCCGATGTTGGAGCCGCTTTCGCCAAACATCAGCTTGTCGCGGATGTCGGCAATGCTGCGGCCATCGCGCAACAGCTTGAAGTACCAGCTGCCGTCCACCGTGTCGCCGTACATGCAGGCGCCCACCAGCTTGTCGTTCTTGATGACCAGCTTTTTGTAAACGCCGCCAAAGGGGTCGCTCATCACGATTTCTTCGGTGCCTTCGCCGCCCTGGAACTCACCGGCACTGAACAAATCAATGCCGGTCACTTTCAGCTTGGTGGAAGTCAGCGAGCCGGTGTAGCGGCCAATGCCGTACATGGCCAGGTGGTTGGCGGCCACTTTGGCCTGCTCAAACAAAGGGGCCACCAGGCCGTAGGCGATGCCGCGGTGGGCCGCGCATTCCCCGACGCTGTAGATGCGCGCGTCGGTCACGGTTTGCATGGTGTCGGTCACCACAATGCCGCGGTCCACATGCAGGCGCATGCTGGTGGCCAGCTCGGTGTTGGGGCGAATGCCCACAGCCATCACCACCAGATCGGCCGCGACTTCGGTGCCATCCTTGAACTTGATGGCCTTGACGCGGCCATCGTCACCACCCACTAGCTCCTGGGTTTGGGCGCCCATCAGGAAATTCAGGCCCCGCTCTTGCAGCGACTTCTGCAACAGGCCGCCTGCCACGGTGTCCAGCTGGCGCTCCATCAGGGTAGGCTGTACGTGCACCACGCTCACGGTCATGCCACGCAGCATCAGACCGTTGGCGGCTTCCAGGCCCAAGAGGCCGCCGCCAATGACCACTGCGTGTTTGTATTTGGTGGCCGCCTCGATCATGGCGTTGGTGTCGGCAATGTCGCGGTAGGCAATCACGCCTTGCAGGTCCTTGCCGGGGATGGGCAGGATGAAGGGGTTGGAGCCGGTGCAGATCAGCAGGCGGTCGTATTCGGCCTCGGTGCCGTCAGACGCCTTGACGATGCGCTTGACGCGGTCCACTTCCACCACTTTCTTGCCGGCGTGCAGCGTGATGTGGTTGTCGGTGTACCACTCAAAGCTGTTCAGCACGATCTCGTCCAGCGTCTGCTCACCAGCCAGCACCGGGCTCAGCAAGATGCGGTTGTAGTTGGGGTGGGGCTCGGCGCCAAAGACGGTGATGTCGTACAGGTCCGGGGCCACCTTGAGCAATTCCTCAAGGGTACGCACACCGGCCATGCCGTTGCCAATCATTACCAGTTTCGATTTTTTCATAGTGCCGACTCCAAAGGACGAGACAAACGCGGATGTGGCAGGGCCACATGCCAGAAATGAGGGGGTAGAGGAGATCCGCGCCTTCAGCAAAGGCGCACCAGCAAGCACTGGCCTTGGACAGCCCTGCGCTGCGCGACGTCGTTGTGCGCAGAACCAATACGGCTGTCATCTCGTTGGGGCGCGTCGTTGCGCCCGCAGGAGCTGATGCAAGAGCTGTGCCATATGATTGGCGCTGGGTTTCGTGCCTGCGCTTTGCCACCCCTTGGTGTGCGAATTGCATGGCCTGGCGGGGCCCAAAAGCCCTGTTTCCCCTAGCTACACCTGATGTTTATGACCTCTGCCTTGCTGTGTTCTGCCCGCCCCCAGACTGCCCCCACGCTGGCCGCTGATCTGCTGGCGGCGGGCATGGCGGTGTGCGCCACGGTGGAGGATTGCAGCAAGTTGGTGCAGGCCGTGGTGCTGCACGCACCAGATGTGGTGGTGTGTGACCTGGCCTTGCCCACGGCGGCCTGGTTCCAGGCGCTGCACATGGTGGGCCAGACGGTGCCATGCCCGCTGCTCGTCTTTACCCATGACGCGGATGCCAGCCATATGCAGCAGGCCGTCGACAGCGGCGTGCACGCCTATGTCGTGCACGGCTATGGCGCCAACCGCCTGCGCCCGCTGATCCATCTGGCGCAGGCCCGGTTTCAAAAGGAACGACAGCAGCGCGAGGCCTTTGAGGGCATGGCCACCCGCTTTGAGGAGCGCAAGGCCGTGGACCGGGCCAAGGGCATCCTGATGCGGGCCCAGAGCCTGTCGGACGACGACGCCTTCCGCGCCCTGCGCTCGGCCGCCATGAGTTCCAACCAGCGCATGGGCCAGCTCTCGCAGCACATCATCCAGTCAGCCCACTTTGCCGAAGCGGTCAACCGCTCGGGCCAGTTGCGCATGCTGTCGCAGCGCCTGGTCAAGTTGCACCTGCTGCTGGCGGCGGGTGTGCAGCCGGTGCACCACGCTGCGCTGCTGCAGGACTCCTTGCAGTGGGTGGATGGCAACTTTGCGCTCTTGCGCAAAAACCTGTCCCAACCCACCTACGGCGACCTGCTGGAGCAGGTCGCCCAGACCTGGGAGCAGCTCAAGACCGCCCTGGCCCAGGGCAGCACCGACGCCGTGGAGCAGCAAGCCGAGGCCCTGCTGCTCGGGGCCGAGCGCCTGACCACCAGCCTGGAAAGCTCGGGCTCCGCCGCACCCCTGCATGTGCTGAACCTGGCCGGGCGCCAGCGCATGCTCTCGCAGCGTTTTAGCAAGTACGCGCTGTTGGCCCTGGTGGGTGAAGGTGCCGTGGTGGACCTGGCCCAGGCCAGCATGCACGCCGCCCAGCGTGAGTTTGAAGAAGCACTCACTTACCTCAATGGCATTCCCCTGAGCACGCCCGACATCCACGGCGCGTTGGCGGCGGCAGGGGTGGCCTGGCTGCAGATGGTGGCAGCGGCACAGGCGGCACAGCGCCTGGCGCCTGCCAAACGGGGCGCGCGTCTGGAGGAGTTGGCTGCCGGCAGCGAGACCTTGCTGGGCCTGTTCGAGCAGCTCTCCACCCACTATGAACGCAGCATGCAGATGCTGTTGGGCCAGCCCTGACAAGGGTTAACCCGCACAGCTTTGGTGCGGTGCGGCAATATTCGGCACCAAAATTGCTTATCTTGGTGCATGGCTTTTGACATTGACATTGGTTTTGCCTCGCAAGCCGGGCGCAAGGCGCTGAACGAAGACTTTTGTGCGGCCATGCTGCCGGCGCAAGGGCAGGAGGACCACGGCTCCATCGTCGCCATTGCCGACGGCGTAAGTGCCGGGGGCATGGGCCGCGAGGCCGCGCAGACCACGGTTACCAGTCTGGTGCGCGACTACTTTGGCACGCCCGAGACCTGGGACACCACGGTGGCGCTGGACCGCATCATTGGGGCCCAAAACGCCTGGTTGTGCGGCATCAACCGGCGCCGCCAGCCCGCCATGGGGCTGACCACGCTCACCGCACTGGTGCTGCGTGGCCAGTCTTACACCCTGGCCCATGTGGGCGACACGCGCTGTTATCTGGTGCGCGAAGGTGTGGCCACCCAGCTCACACAAGACCATGTGGTCAACCACCCTGACTTCAAGCACCAACTGTTGCGCTCGGTGGGCGCGCAGGACCACCTGGTGGTGGACTACCAGCAGGGCGACCTGCAGGTGGGTGACGTGTTCATTCTGATGAGCGATGGCGTGCACGGCGAAGTGTCTGCCCGGCGCCTGCCAGAGGTCGCGGCCATGGCCGATGCACGTGAGGCCAGCGAGAAGCTGGTGGAGCAGGCCCTGACCAAGGGCAGCAATGACAATGTGTCCGCCATCGTGGTGCGCGTGCGGGGCTTGCAAGAGGCCACGCTGACGGACGCCAACCGCCTGGCCCAGGCCTTGCCAATTCCGCCGCGCCTGAAGGTGGGGGACACGCTGGACGGGTTCACGGTGACCGCGCCCATTGCCGATAACGGCATCAATGTGCTCTACCAGGTGCGGGCGGGGAGTGCCGCCCCCACGCCCGGCACTGGCGTGTCTGCGCCGCCCCCCGGACGACTGTATGCCCTCAAAACGCTGAACACTGCCCGTGCCCATGACCAGGAAGAGCGTGCCATGCTGGCCCACGAGGCCTGGCTGGCGCAGCGCATGCAAAGCTCACGGGCTGGCGATAACCTGGTGGCGGTGTACGAGACGCTGCCTACCGGCCATGAGCGCTCGGCCTTTTATGTGCTGTACGACTGGCATGGCGGCGAAACCCTGCAGCAACTGCTGGACAAACAGGGCCGCGTGGCGCCTGCCGTGGCGCTGGGGTATGCCATGCAGGCCCTGCGTGCGCTGGGGCGCTTGCACCGCCAGGGCGTGGTGCACCGTGACATCAAGCCCGCCAACCTGCACCTGGGCGAAGACGGCGTGCTGCGTGTGCTGGACCTGGGCGTGGCCCTGAGTGGGCGCGAGCCCGCTGCCATGCGCGCCCTGCACGCAGGCACGCCCAGTTATGTGAACCCCGAGCAGTGGGGCTTTCGTACCAAGTCGGTCAACGGCAAGGGCGAGGCCGAAGAAGGTGAAGCCCAACTGCCGAATGCGCAGAGTGATTTGTTTGCGTTGGGTGTCACGCTCTACCAACTGCTGACTGGCAAGCTGCCTTATGGTGATGTCTTGCCCTACCAGGTGGGCCGCTACTACCGGGACCCTACCCCTGCGAGCCGCCACAACCCCGAGGTGCCGATCTGGCTGGACCACGTGCTGCAAAAAGCCGTGGCGCGGGACCAGCGCCAGCGTTTTGAGACGGCCGAAGAGTTTTTGCTGGCCCTGGAGCGTGGCGCGTCGCGCCCGCTCACCGCCCCGCAGGGCACGCCGCTGATGCAGCGCGACCCCAGCTTCGTCTGGAAGCTGGCGACCTTTGTCCTCGGGTTGGTCAATCTGTTGCTGGTGTACTGGCTGCTCTTCCTGCCCAAATAGGCAGGAAGAGCGCGGTTTACGCCAGGTCGAAGCGGTCCAGGTTCATTACCTTGGTCCAGGCGGCCACAAAGTCCTGCACAAAGGCCGTCTGTGCATCGCTGGACGCATAGACCTCGGCCAGGGCCCGCAGCTGCGAGTTCGAGCCAAAGACCAGATCGGCCACCGTGCCTGTCCATGTGATGGCGCCGCTCTTGCGGTCACGGCCTTCCAGTACGCCCGCCGCAGTGGCAGACTTTTGCCACTGGGTACCCATGTCGAGCAGGTTCACAAAAAAATCATTGCTCAACACGCCGGGGCGTTTGGTGAACACACCGTGGGCTGCCTGCCCGACGTTCGCATTCAGGGCACGCAGGCCGCCGACCAGCACCGTCATCTCGGGTGCGCTCAAGGTGAGCAATTGGGCCTTGTCCACCAATAGTTCGGCAGCAGAGCCTTCTGCACCCTTGCGAACGTAGTTGCGGAACCCGTCAGCCAGCGGCTCCAGCACGGCGAACGACTCCACGTCGGTCTGCTCTTGCGAAGCATCCATGCGGCCTGGGGTGAACGGCACCGTCACGGCAGTGCCTGCCTGTTGGGCCGCAGCCTCAATGGCGGCACCACCCGCCAGCACGATCAGATCGGCCAAGGAGATTTGTTTGCCCCCCGACTGTGTGCTGTTGAACGCCTTCTGGATGGCTTCCAGCGCTGATAGCACTTTGGCCAACTCTGCTGGCTGGTTGGCTTCCCAGTCTTTTTGCGGCGCCAAGCGGATGCGTGCACCGTTGGCACCGCCGCGTTTGTCGCTGCCGCGAAAGGTGGATGCCGAAGCCCAGGCTGTGCTCACCAGTTGGGCGGTGGACAGGCCCGCTGCCAGCACCTTGGCTTTCAGGGCCTCTACGTCCTGTGCATTCACCAGGGCGTGATTGACGGCGGGAATCGGGTCTTGCCAGATCAGGGTTTCCTTGGGAACCAGCGGACCCAGGTAGCGGCTCACCGGCCCCATGTCGCGGTGGGTGAGCTTGAACCAGGCGCGTGCAAAAGCGTCGGCGAATTCGGCCGGGTTCTGGTGGAAACGGCGCGAAATTTTTTCGTAGGCCGGGTCAAAGCGCAGGGACAGATCGGCCGTGGTCATCATGGGCGCATGTTTCTTGGACGGGTCGTGTGCGTCCGGAATCATGTGTTCGGGTTTCACGTTTTTGGCCACCCACTGGTGGGCCCCTGCGGGGCTCTTGGTCAGCTCCCACTCGTAGCCCAACAGCATGTCGAAATAGCCGTTGTCCCAGGTGGTGGGGTTGGGTTTCCAGGCGCCTTCAATGCCGCTGGTGGTGGTGTGCACGCCCTTACCTGAGCCGAGTTTGTTGATCCAGCCCAGGCCTTGTTCTTCGATGCCTGCGCCTTCAGGCTCGGGGCCTACCAGTGCCGGGTCACCCGCGCCGTGTGCCTTGCCAAAGGTGTGGCCACCGGCCACCAGGGCCACGGTTTCTTCGTCGTTCATGGCCATGCGGGCAAAGGTTTCGCGCACATCCCGTCCGCTCGCCACGGGGTCGGGTTTGCCGTCCGGGCCTTCCGGGTTCACGTAAATCAGCCCCATTTGCACGGCGGCCAACGGGTTGTCCAGCTTGCGGTCACCGGAGTAGCGGCTGTCCGGTTTGTCGCTGGTGGCCAGCCAGGTTTTTTCGGCACCCCAGTAGATGTCTTCTTCGGGCTCCCAGATGTCGGGGCGGCCACCGGCAAAGCCGAATGTTTTGAAGCCCATGGATTCGAGGGCCACGTTGCCGGCCAGGATCATCAGGTCGGCCCACGAAATCTTGCGGCCGTACTTTTGTTTGATGGGCCAGAGCAGGCGGCGTGCCTTGTCCAGGTTGCCGTTGTCGGGCCAGCTGTTGAGTGGGGCAAAGCGCTGGTTGCCGCTGCCTGCGCCGCCGCGGCCATCGCTGGTGCGGTAGGTGCCGGCGCTGTGCCATGCCATGCGGATCATCAGGCCGCCGTAGTGGCCCCAGTCGGCAGGCCACCAGTCTTGTGAGTCTGTCATCAGGGCCTTCAGGTCCTCTACGACGGCATGCAGGTCCAGGGTTTTGAAGGCCTCGGCGTAGTCAAACGCTGCGCCCATGGGGTTGGATGCGGGCGTGTGCTGGTGCAAAACAGTGAGCTTGAGCTGGTTGGGCCACCAGTTGGTGTTGGAGGGGGCACCTGCCGTGGTGTTGGTGCGGGCGGCGTGGGGGAATGGGCACTTGGCTTCTGTCGACATGGGTATCTCCTCGGCTGTTGAAAATTGGTTTGCAGAGTCAGTGTAGGGTTTGCGTGCGATGCGCTCAAATAGGTTTTTCTAATGCGATTCATAGTGCTGCGTTTGCCGTTTTTTAGGGTAGGCGGGCGCGTGTGGAGACGGCCCCACAGTTTTTGGGCTTTACAAAAAAAGAGCGGCGTGCAGCCGCCGGGTGTCACACCAAGGCGCTACGATGGTTTCACCACTCGAAGGGACCGCCCATGCGAAAAGTTCGGCAGCTTGGTAAAGCATTGACACCTCCCATGCAGCAGCGCCAGCCGCGGCTGACGTCGTTCCAGCGTGAGTTGCAGCGGCACATGAAATGCAGTGCCCAGCACGCGGCGTGGTTCGATGCCCTGCTGAGCAGGGACAGCCCCTCCAAGCTGGACCACTGAGCGGATCAGGCTTTTCGCCACCCGGCTGGGGCTGGCGGGGTGGCATGCGCTAAAGTGCTCCAACGCACTTTGGAGTTCCGCATGCACCCTGACACCTTGAAACACAAAGCCAGCCTCTGGTTCGGCGAATTTGGCAGCTCTGTGCACATCACCGATGTGTACTGGGAAGGCGACATCAGCCAAGCGGAGTTGATGGCGGTGGCCGACCAGATTTCACCGGACTGGCAAACCATTGATCTGGAGCTGGACCCCCAGCACCCCTGCCATGGACAGACCTACCGCTTGACCAAGCCGTGGCCTCCGCGTGCAGACGAAGAAGAGGCGTTGCGTGCCCTGGAGATGGAGGACGCCCTGGAGGGCCATTACGTCTGGGTGCATTGCTGCCAGACCGTCATGGACCCAGAAGGCGATTTGCTCGACGAAGCGGGGCGCGCCTACCGCCAAGACTTCAGCACCGTGATGTTTTGCAGCGAGTTCACGTCCTTCGACGACATTGCCCAACAGTGCGACGAGAACTTTGGCAAGGGTGAGTGGGACGAGTACGAGCTCTACCTGGACGACACCTTGCCGCCACCGGTGGCCTCCTTCGGCTGACTCCAGCCGCTGATGCTTGTGCGTGCACTTGCGCGTTTGGTGGTTGTGGGCCTGTGGGGCGGGCTGGTGTTCTGTGCCCAAGGCGTGCAGGCCCAACAGACCCCCAGCCGAAACTGGGCTACGGTGCCCCGGCACTCGTCGGGCCAGGCGCCAGACCCCCGGCAGCATATGGACCAGGCCATCGTGCAGGTCTACGCGGCGCCCACCTATGGCTGGCGCGGCAATTTTGCGGTGCATCCCTGGATCATTTACAAGCGCGAAGGCCAGACGGCCTACACGCGTTACGACGTGGTGGGCTGGCGCGCGCCGCGGGTGGTGCAGCGCAACTACGCCATCCCTGACGGGCTCTGGTACGGCTCGCTCCCGGAGCTGTTGGTGGATCACCGGGGCGCCGGTGTGGAGACCATGATTGACCGCATCGAAGCCGCGGTGGCCAGCTACCCCTATGCGGACCAGTACCGCAGTTATCCGGGGCCCAACAGCAACACCTTTTTGGCGCACATTGGCCGCGAGGTGCGGGCGCTGCAACTGGATTTGCCATCCAACGCGATCGGCAAAGACTACCGGCCGCTCAGCAACCCCGTCGGGGTTTCTCCATCGGGCTCCGGTGTGCACGTGTCCCTGCTGGGGCTGCTGGGCGTGAGTGTGGGCTTGCAGGAGGGGCTGGAGCTGAATGTGCTGGGCCTGAACTTCGGCATTGATCTCAACGCCCCGGCATTGCGCCTGCCTTTTGTGGGGCGCGTGGGCATGAGAGACACGCCTGCGCCCAACGAGAGCGCCCGCACGGATGCGGGCGGCTGACCGCGAGGATCATGCGCTACGCGCACGACCTCCCTTTTCAGCCCAGGTGCGGGTCCAGCGGACTTGCATGGCGCGCATGACGACCAGCATCAGAAGTGAGAACACTGCCAACACCACAAATCCGGACATGAAGCTGCCGGTGTGCTGCTTGGACTGGCCCATCAAGGCCGGGATGGTGCCGCCACCCAAGGCGCCGATCTCGCCGATCATGGACCCCGCCACCGCCGTGGAGGTGGGCCAGCGCAGCGGCACCAGCTGAAACAGTGCGCCATTGCCCGCACCCAGCGCGGCAAAACAAACGATCAGCAATAGCGTGGTCATGACCAGCGAGCCGGACGACATCCCTACGCCGATGAGTGCCAGCGAGACGATGACCAAGACCACCGTCAGCGTGTTCACGCCGCCCCAGTGGTCGGAGATCCAGCCACCGGCGACGCGCACCACCGCCCCCATCAGCGCGGCCAGCATGGTGAGCTGCCCGGCCTGCACCTTGCTCACACCAAACTGGTCGTAGTAGTAGGTGGGCAGGAAGGTCACGATGCCGATAAAGCCACCAAACGTGACCACGTAAATCAGGCTGAAGACCCAGCCGTCGCTTTCCATCAGGCAGGCCAGGTGCTGGCGCATGCTGGCGTGTTCGTCACGGTCCGGTGGCTCCTTGGCCATGAAGAGCACCACGGCCATGGGTACCAGCGAGGCCAGCGCGGCAAAGCCGTACACGGTTTGCCAGCCATAGGCCTGGGCCAGGGGCGGTGCCAGCAGTGCCGCCAGTGCGGTGCCTGCATTGCCCGCGCCCACCAAGCCCATGGCCAGACCCTTGTACTTGGGCGGGTACCAACCCGAGCCCAATGACATGGCCACCCCAAAGCTAGCACCGGCCACGCCCAGCAGCAGAGCCATCTTGAGCAGGTCGTCATAGGTGTGCACAAAGAAGTAGCCAAAGGACATGGTGAAGGTGATCAGCACAAGCTCCACCATCGTGGCCGTCTTGCGCCCCACATACTGCGCCAGCAGCCCCAACGGGAAACGCATGATGGCCCCGGCCACGATGGGGATGGACAGCAGCAAACCTTTTTGCGATGCCGTCAGTTGGTACTGCTCACTGATGAAGGGGGCCATGGCGCCATTCATCACCCAGATGACGAACGAGAACATGAGGTAAAAAAACGCGGCAAACAGGGTGGGTGTGTGTCCGCTTTTCAGGAATTGACGAAATCCGGCCATGGGTGGGCTCCGTAGAGGTTCTGTGGGGAGAGAGGGGGGCGCGGAAGCGACGGGCGCCGTTTTCAGGCACCAGATACCGAATGTGCGCTACCAGAAGGGCAGGCGCTCAACCGCAAGATTGCTAGACCTTCGTTGGTCGTGCTGGACCAAGTGCAAGCATGATTTGTGCCTGATTTGGGTGCGGCGTGCGCACAAAAAAAGGGCGCCCCGCAGGGCGCCCTTGGTGGCACAGGGGGTGTGCGTGCTCAGGCTGCCTTTTCGACGTGGGCCTGGCGTGTGTACAAAAAGTCGATCACGGCCTTGCGGTACTGCAGGTACTGCGGGCTGTCGGCCAGGGCCACGCGGTTGCGCGGGCGGGGCAGGTCCACGCTGAGCACTTCACCAATGGTGGCGGCGGGGCCGTTGGTCATCATCACGATCTTGTCGGACAAGAGCACGGCCTCGTCCACATCGTGCGTGACCATGACCACGGTGCTTTGGGTGCGCGCCACGATCTCCAGCAACTCGTCCTGCAGCTTGGCGCGGGTCAGTGCGTCCAGCGCGCCAAAAGGCTCGTCCATCAGCAAGACCTTGGGCTCCATGGCCAGGGCCCGGGCGATGCCCACGCGCTGCTTCATGCCACCGCTGATTTCGCCAGGGCGTTTTTGTGCCGCGGCGGTGAGGCCCACCAACGCGAGTGCCGCATCGGTGCGGGCCATCAACTGGGCCTTGTTCTCGGACGCCGCACCGGTGCTCTTGGAGCCCGCACCAAATACGCGCTCCACGCCCAGGTAGACGTTCTCAAAGCAGGTGAGCCAGGGCAGGAGCGAATGGTTCTGGAACACCACGGCACGCTCCGGGCCGGGGCCTGCGATTTCGCGGTTGGCACACAGCAGGTTGCCTGCGGTGGGCGTGGTCAGGCCGGCAATCAGGTTGAGCAGCGTGGACTTGCCACAGCCGCTGTGCCCGATGAGCGCTACAAATTCGCCCTTGGCCACGGTGAGGTTGATGTCGCGCAGCGCGGGGAACAGGCCCTTCTTGGTCTTGAAGGTTTGTTCTACGCCCTGGATTTCGATGTACTTGCTGTTGCTCATGACTTCACCTCTTCGAATGTGAACGCTGTCGCCAGTTTGATCAGGGCGTACTCCAGCAGCAGGCCCACGATGCCGATCACGAAGATCGCGATGATGATGTTCTTGACGTTGAGGTTGTTCCACTCGTCCCACACCCAGAAACCAATGCCCACGCCACCGGTCAGCATCTCGGCCGCCACGATCACCAGCCAGGCCGTGCCGACCGCCAGGCGCACGCCGGTCAGCATGTAGGGCAGCACCGAGGGGAACAGGATCTTGGTGACGATCTTCCACTCGCTGAGATTGAGCACGCGGGCCACGTTCATGTAGTCCTGCGGCACGCGCTGCACGCCCACTGCGGTGTTGATGATCATGGGCCAGATCGAGCAGATGAAGATGGTCCAGATGGCGGCCGGGTTGGCACCCTTGAATACCAGCAAACCAATCGGCAACCAGGCCAGCGGCGACACGGGGCGCAGCAGGCTGATCAGCGGGTTGAACATGCGGCTCAAAAATTCAAAGCGGCCGATCATGAAACCTGCCGGAATGCCCACCGCAGCCGCCAGGCCAAATCCCAGCGCCACGCGCTCCAGCGAGAACAGCACGTTCCAGCCCACACCCTGGTCGTTGGGGCCCTTGCGGTAGAACGGGTCGCTGAACAACACGACGGCCTGCTTCCAGGTCTCCAGCGGGCTGGGGATGCTGGCCGACGTGCCCACGCTCACCAGCGCCCAGATACCGACCAGCAAGGCCAGGCCCAGCAACGGCGGCAGCACCTGCAGCAGCAGGCCGCGCCAGTCGAAGCCGGGTTTGGCTTGTGCGGGGGCGGTGGATGCCACCGTTTCAGTGCTTTTTGGCATGCTAGCCCCCGTGGATACTGCGCTAGCAGCTTCTTTTTTTATAGCAGACCCCTCGGCTGCAGCAGCCAGGGGCGAGTGAAAAACGGCGCTCACCATGGTGACCTCCTTGTGGGTGGGGTGGAACTCAGGCCTTGACCTTGAAGCTGTCGGCGTACTTTTTGGGATCCTTGCCATCCCAGACCACGCCGTCCATCAGCTTGCTGCTGCGCATGTCGCTCTTGGGCAGCGGCGTCTTGCTGGCGGTGGCGGCCTGCTTGTAGATGTCGATCTGGTTGATCTGCTTGGCCACGCCCAGGTAGTCGGGGTGGTCCTTGAGCAAGCCCCAGCGCTTGTGCTGGGTCAGGAACCACATGCCGTCGGAGAGGTAGGGGAAGTTGACCGCACCTTCGTTGTAGAACTTCATGTAGTTGGGGTCGTCCCAGGTCTTGCCCATGCCGTTCTGGTAGCGGCCCAGGATGCGCTGGTTGATCGCGTCCACGCTGGTGTTCACATAACTCTTGTCGGCAATCGTTTCAGCCATCTTGTTTTTGTTGGACAGGCTGGCATCGATCCAGCGGCCCGCTTCGAGAATGGCGGCGGTCACGGCGCGGGCGGTGTTGGGGTACTTCTTGACGAAGTCGCCCGTGGTGCCCAGCACCTTTTCGGGGTGGTCTTTCCAGATGTCCTGGGTGGTCATGGCGGTCACACCAATGCCATCAATGATGGCGCGGTGGTTCCAGGGCTCGCCCACGCAGTAGCCATCCATATTGCCCACGCGCATGTTGGCCACCATCTGTGGCGGTGGCACGGTGATGACCTTGGCGCCGCTCATGGGGTTGATGCCGTGGGCCGCCAGCCAGTAGTACAGCCACATGGCGTGGGTGCCGGTGGGGAAGGTCTGGGCAAAGGTGTATTCGCGCTTCTCGGCGGCCATCAGCTTGGCCAAGCCTGCGCCGTCCACGGCGCCCTTGTCGGCCAGTTTCTTGGACAGGGTGATGGCCTGGCCGTTGTTGTTGAGCGTGGCCAGCACGGCCATGTCTTTCTTGGGGCCGCCCACGCCCAGGTGCACGCCGTAGACCAGGCCGTAGAGCACGTGGGCGAAGTCCAGTTCGCCGTTCACCAGCTTGTCGCGCACGCCGGCCCAGCTGGCTTCCTTGCTGGGGATGATGGTGACGCCGTACTTCTTGTCGATGCCCAGCACCGAAGCCATGACCACGCTGGCGCAGTCGGTCAGGGGGATGAAGCCGATCTTGACCTCGGTTTTCTCGGGAGCGTCCGAGCCTGCGGCGTACACCGCCGCGCGCAGTGCGGGGTCGATGCCAATGGCGCCCACAGCGGCGGTTTGCAGAACAGCACGGCGGCTGAGTTTGGCTTTCAGAAGGTCAGTCATACGCAAGCTCCAAAAGTAAAAACACAAAACGAAAAACAAAAAAGGCGTCCGCACTGGGTTCGCTGCGCGGTGCGCAAGTGAACCCGTGGGGACGCCTTTGTCCTGTTTGCCCTGAGCCCTACCCGCCGTTAGGTGGGGTGCAGTGCATGACCGTTGTCGGTCTCGCAGGGATTAATGCAATGTCTGTGCCAGCTTGTTCAAGCTGCAATATGCTATGAATTCAGGAGCTGCTCGCGCAGTATCTACGTTGGTTTCTGGCCTATTTTGTTTAAAAATTCGCGTGACGCACTGATTTTGTGCACTGCACCAAAGCGGGCGCAAACGCCAGGGGATGGTACTTTTGGGGTCTGCGCTCCGTGGGTATGCCGCGGCTTGGTGCGCCATCTGGCCGGCCCATGCGTTTGCGCAGGGGGCTGGTGCGGCCGTGCTGGTTTTTGAGTTGCTGTTGGGGTGTTTCCGTGGCGGCCTGTGGCCTCGGCAGAGTCGGCCCGCGGTGACTAGCTGCGTTGCTCTGCGCGGCGGTCTGCACGCTTGCGCTGTATCAGGATGTGGACCAGCAGGGCCGTGGCGGCGGAGGTGGCCACCACCGGGGACGCCATGACGACATTGGCCAACCCGTCCAGCACATGCAGGCTGACCTGCTGCGCATAGTGCGTCAGTGCCACCACGTCCTGGGGCTCCACGTTCTTCACATCGTCGGGCAGCACCTGCACATCAGGCCAGCCGTTGCGAAAGCGGATGTTGGCGAAGATGCCGTCGGCCACGGCCACCAGGGACAACACGCCCAGGGGTTTCATCAGGTGCAGGATGAGCTTGCTGCGCACCGTCACCGGCGCTGTTTCGTAGATTTTCCCCACCAGTTGCGACACCATGCGCTCCTGCACGGCCACGGGCGCGGCGTCATACACCTCGGCGGCCAGTTGTTCCATGGGTATTTCGTGTGACATGGTTCTCAGCATAGCCCGCAAAAGTTCCCAGGGTGTGAACGGCAGGTAAGCAGTTGTGTCCTTGTTTCAAGACAGCAAGTCGGCCACATCCAGCATGCGCTGGGCCACGTCCACAATCTTGAGGTTCTTGTCCATGGCCGTTTTGCGCAGTTTGGCGTAGGCCGCCTCCTCGCTGAGTTGCTGGCGTTGCATCAGCAGCGCCTTGGCGCGATCGATCACTTTGCGGTCTTGCAGCGCGGCGGACAGCTCATGGAGTTCGGTGCGCGTGGCATCCAGTTCTTTGCGCAGGGCTTGTTCATGCTGGAAGCGGGCCAGGGCCACGTCCAGAATCGGGCGGATGCGCTCCGTCTGCAGGCCCGCCACGATGTAGGCCGACACCCCGGCGGCCACCGCGGCACGTGCATTGCCACTGTCGTTGTCGTTGGTGAACATGACGATGGGGCGGCGCTCGTCGCGGGTCGCCATCACCACGTGTTCCAGTGCGTCGCGGGCGTCGCTTTCAGCGTCCACGATGATCATGTCCGGCTGCAGCTGGGCCAGGCGCTCCGTCAGGTAGACATCGGCCGGCAGCGAAGCGACCAGATTGAAACCGTTTTCCAGCAGGCCAATGCGCAGGCTGCGCGAGCGTTCCGCCTGGTGCAGGGCGTGGGTGTCCTGCGGGTCATTGACCAGCAAGTCAGCGTTGATCACGACGATGCGTAGCGGCTCGGTCATACGCCGATCATTGCATGCAAAAGTCGCGCCAATCTTTGGCATGTCGCCGGCACTCAATCTGCGTTGGGGTGCCAGTAGTGGTAGCACCAGGCGGTTACAAAGCCTGCGCGCCGGTACAGGGCGAGGGCGGCGGTGTTTTCGGCTTCTACCTGCAAAAACGTTTCTGTGAGTCCACGGTGCAGTGCCTCTTGGGCCAGGCAGGCCATCACATGCCGGGCCAGGCCCTGGCCGCGTGCGCTCATGGTGGTGCGTAGCCCGTGCAAGCTGGCCCAGCCCTGGCTGTAGACCGCGGTGCCCGCGCACAGGGGCTGGCCCTGCTGCACCACGGTGGCGTATACGCCGTGTTGGCCGCGGCTCAGGGCCTGCACGCGGTGCTGGCCATCCACCGGGTCAAAACCTGGTGCGGTATATACGGCCACCCACGGTGCGGTCGGTGTGGCGGACCAGGTGGCCGCGGCGGGGTCGGCCAGGGCCGCGACTGCCGTGGTGGGCGCTACCTGCACCAGCGTCGCTTGGGTGGGCGCAAAGCCCAGGCGGCGCAGTTCGGCCTGCACGTCGGCCAAGCCCGCCACATCGGCCAGCCGAAAAATCGGTTGCAGGCCACGCTGTGCGTAGCGCGCACAGATGTCGGGCAGGGCGGCGGGGTTCAGGCTGTGGTGGCGCAGCGGCACGGCGCTCTTGGCGCGGCCCACGGTGGAGGAGTCGAATGACAGCAGCCAGCCGTCCAGGGTCTCATGGGCTGGCGGGGCCACGGCGTCGCAGGTGGAGGTTTCCAGCCGGGCAATGGCGTCATCGGTCAAAGGCAGGTGCATGCGGTCATTGTGCCCGGGGCCGTGCGGGGCCCCATCCTCTAAACTCGGTGGCTCTGAAGGAAACAAGCATGCTGGTGTTGGGAATCGAGTCCTCGTGTGACGAAACAGGCGTGGCCATGGTGCAGTCGCAAGGCGTGGCCGTACCCACGCTGCTGGCCCATGCGCTGCATAGCCAGATCGAGATGCACCAAGCCTATGGCGGGGTCGTGCCCGAGCTGGCCAGCCGCGACCATATACGCCGCGTGCTGCCGCTCACCCAGCAGGTGCTGAATGAGAGTGGCCGCAGTCTGCAAGAGGTGGATGTGGTGGCCTACACGCGCGGGCCCGGTCTGGCCGGTGCCTTGTTGGTGGGGGCGGGCGTGGCCTGTGCGTTGGGTGCGGCGCTGGGCAAGCCGGTGCTGGGCGTGCACCACCTCGAAGGGCATTTGCTCTCCCCGTTTTTGAGTGCCGACCCGCCCGAATTCCCGTTTGTGGCGCTGCTGGTGTCGGGCGGCCACACGCAGCTGATGCGGGTGGACGGCGTGGGTCGCTACGCGTTGTTGGGCGAAACCATTGACGACGCCGCGGGCGAGGCCTTCGACAAATCGGCCAAGCTCATGGGCCTGGCCTATCCGGGCGGGCCGCTGTTGTCCAAACTGGCGGAGGAGGGCAGTCCCACGGCCTACCCGTTGCCACGGCCGCTGCTGCACAGTGGCAACCTGGACTTTTCATTTGCGGGCCTGAAGACCGCGGTGCTGGTGCAGAGCCAGCGCATGGTGGCGGCTGGTGCGGTGGCCACCTTCGACGCACTGCCGCGCCAGCAGCAGGCCGACTTGGCGGCGTCTACGCAGGCGGCGATTGTGGAAGTGTTGTTGAAGAAATCGATGGCGGCCATCAAGCAGACCGGCCTGAAGCGCCTGGTGGTGGCCGGTGGTGTAGGCGCCAACCGCAAGCTGCGCGAGCTGCTGAATGCCGAGTGCGCCAAGCGTGGTGTGCGTGTGCACTACCCCGAACTGCACCTGTGTACCGACAACGGCGCCATGATTGCCATGGCGGCGGCCATGCGGCTGCAAAGTGGCTTGCAGCAGGCCAGTGCGAATTACGCCTTCGATGTGAAACCGCGCTGGCCCCTGCATTCACTATAAAAACTGCCACTAGCCCCCGTGGAATATGCGCAAGCAGCTATTAAAAACATAGCGTGCTGGCGCTGGAGCTTTACTGGATGGTCAGTTCGGTGGCGGTGTCCACGGGCACTTTTTTCACCAATTTCAGGGTCAACACCCCGTGTTCCAGCTTGGCTTCGCTCTGGGCACTGTCCACCTCTTGGGGCAGCTCGTAGGCAGCGCGGTAGCGGCGGGGGGCGTCTTCCTTGCTCTGGATGCGGACCACGGTACCGTCAATGGAAATGCTGAGCTGCTCTTTGGTGATGCCGGGCATGTCCAGTGTCAGGGTGAAGCTGGTCTCGTCCTGGGTGTAGGCGCTACCGCTTTGGCGTGCCGAAAACAAGGCGTCTTGCAAGAAACGGTCGACCGAGCGGCCCGTGGGTGCGTACACCGAACGGCGCACAGAGGGCTGGAACACGGAAGGTGCAGAGGCAAAAAACATGGTGTGGACTCCTAGTACACTGCGCGGCTCTCACCGTGAGCGCCGCATGTTCCCAAGCTGCGCGCTTTCCCTCACATTTCAAGAGAAATTCCCCATGTTTATTCTTCTTCCCAAGGCCTTGAAATTGGCGACCAAGACGCTATTTGCCAGCGCCCTGACGGTGGCCAGTGCCTTCGCCCAAACACCCGCGCCACTCAAGGTGGCCGTCATCGAAGGTTTTAGTGGCGCCAACGCCAGTGGCGGCGAAGCGGCCTTCCGCAACTTCGTCTGGGCTGTGGAGCGTGTGAATGCGCGCGGTGGTGTCAAGCTGCCCGCCAGCGCGGGTGGCAACCAGGCCTTGCTACTGGAGCGTTTTGACAGCAAGGGTCAGACCGAAGAGGCGCTGTCGGCGCTGCGTTCCGCCATCGACGGCGGTGCGCGCGTGATCCTGCAGGGCAATTCCTCGGGTGTGGCGGCCTCGCTGATCGACGCCATCAACAAACACAACGAACGTGACCCGGCGCGCCGCGTGCTGTTCCTGAACTACGCCGCCGTGTTGCCCGAGTTGACCAACGAGAAGTGCAGCTTCTGGCATTTCCGCTTCGACGCCCATTCGGACATGCGCATGGCCGCGCTGATGGATGTGCTCAAGGACGACAAGGCCTTGAAGAGCGTCTACATCATTGGCCAGGACTACAGCTTCGGCCAAGCCGTGGGCCGCGAGGCCAAGCGCCAGTTGGGCGTGTTGCGCCCTGATGTGCAGGTGGTGGGCGACGAGCTGCACCCTTTGGGCCGCGTGAAAGACTTTTTGCCCTACGCCACCAAAATCAAGGCCAGCGGTGCGGGCGCCGTCATTACCGGCAACTTCGGCAACGATTTGAGCCTGCTCATCAAGGCCGCCAAGGATGTGGGCTTTGACGGCAAGTTCTACACCTTCTACGGCAACGCCCTGGGTGCCCCAGCAGCGATTGGTGACGCCGGCCTTGGCAAGGTGGTGGCGGTGGCCGATTGGCTGCCCAATGTGCAGACTGCCGCCAGCGAGGCGTTTTATAAATCCTTCCGCGTGCGTTACCCCAAGGCCGAGGACGACTATGTGCACATGCGCATGCAGCTGTTGATTGAAGCGTTGGCCCAGAGCGTGGAGGCGGCAGGCAAGCAGGGCGCTGTGGCCGCCAATGGCGCTATGGATATGGTAGCTGTCGCCGCACAGCTGGAGCGGGCTAGCGTCACTTTTAGTGGTCAAACAGGCACCATGCGTGCGGCCGACCACCAGTTCCAGCAGCCGCTGGTAGTGGGCATGATGGAGCGCCAGGGCACGCCGGGCGTCAAATTTGACGTGGAAGGCTCGGGTTATGGCTTTCGCGTGGTGAAAAGTGTGCCCGCCGCGGCAGCAGAGCAGGCCACCAGCTGCAAGATGGTGCGCCCCTGACCCGACCGGGTTATAATCGAGCGGCTTTGCATTCGGCAAGGCGCACGCCAACGGCAGTTCCAGCCCTTGGCGCAAGTTGTACAAACCGGGGCGGCGCCCAGCGCGCAGTCCCAAATTACCAGGAAAACACATGATTGCATCTAGCATCAAAGCCGCTGTTGTCAAAGACAACGCCCGTCAAGCTGGCGATACCGGCAGCCCCGAAGTCCAAGTGGCTTTGTTGACCGCCCGCATCAACGAACTGACCCCCCACTTCAAGACCCACGCCAAAGACCACCATGGTCGCCGCGGTCTGCTGCGCATGGTGAGCCGTCGCCGCAAGCTGCTGGACTACCTGAAGAGCAAAGATGCTGACCGTTACGTCGCATTGATCGCCAAGCTGGGTCTGCGCAAGTAAGCGATTCAACGAATGAGAAGCGCCTGAGTTAGGTCACTAGCTCAGGCGTTTTTTACTTCGGAGACGGCAAAAACAGAGCGAAGCTGTGTCATTCCAAAGCAATTCCGGTCGCGTCGGAGTTTTTCTGGAATGGCATCGTGGACTGTGATGTTGACTCCGGGCTAGTGCGAGGTGGCCTGCACCTTCTACAACTCAACGGAGATAAACATGAGTATTTTCAACAAAGTTACCAAGACCTTCCAATGGGGCCAACACACGGTCACCATGGAAACCGGCGAAATCGCTCGCCAGTCCACCGGCGCCGTGCTGCTGGACATGGACGGTACCGTGGTGCTGGCCACTGTGGTTGCCAAGACTGAAGGCAAGCCCGGCCAGGACTTCTTCCCCCTGACCGTGGACTACCTGGAAAAGTCCTATGCCGCTGGCAAGATCCCCGGCAGCTTCTTCAAGCGCGAAGGCCGCCCCAGCGAATTTGAAACGCTGACCAGCCGCCTGATCGACCGCCCGATCCGCCCCCTGTTCCCCGAAGGTTTCTTCAACGAAGTGCACGTGGTGATCCACACCGTGTCCTTGAACCCTGAAGTCGACGCCGACATCGCCGCCATGATCGCCGTCAGCGCTGCACTGTCCGTGTCTGGTGTTCCGTTCAACGGCCCCATCGGTGCAGCCCGCGTGGGCTACGTCAATGGCGAATACGTGTTGAACCCCGGCCAGACTGCCCGCAAAGACTCCATCATGGATCTGGTCGTTGCCGGTACTGAGTCTGCTGTGCTGATGGTCGAGTCCGAAGCCCAGCAACTGTCCGAAGAAATCATGTTGGGTGCCGTGGTGTTTGGCCACGAGCAGGGCGCGATTGCCATCAACGCGATCCATGAACTGGTGCGTGACGCTGGCAAACCCGTGTGGGACTGGAAGCCCGCCGCCAAGGACGAAGCGCTGGTTGCCAAGGTGGATGCACTGGCCAAGGACAAGCTGGTTGCCGCTTACCAAATCCGCAACAAGCAAGCCCGTACCCAAGCCTGCCGTGCCGCCTACGCTGAAGTCATGGCGGCTCTGAAGGCCGATGGCGCCGCGTTTGACAGCGTGGCCGTGGAAGGCCTGCTGTTCGAGATCGAGGCCAAGATCGTGCGCAGCCAGATTTTGGCCGGTGAGCCCCGTATCGACGGCCGCGACACCCGCACTGTGCGCGCCATCGAAATCCGCAACGGCGTGCTGCCCCGCACCCACGGTTCTGCCCTGTTTACACGTGGCGAAACCCAGGCCCTGGTGATTGCCACCCTGGGCACCGAGCGTGACGCGCAGCGCATTGACGCCCTGAGCGGCGACTTTGAAGACCGCTTCATGTTGCACTACAACATGCCTCCCTTTGCCACTGGCGAAACCGGCCGCGTGGGTACGCCCAAGCGTCGTGAAATCGGCCACGGCCGTCTGGCCAAGCGCGCACTCGTTGCCGTGCTGCCGACGAAAGAAGAGTTCCCCTACACCATGCGTGTGGTGTCGGAAATCACCGAATCCAACGGCTCTTCGTCGATGGCTTCCGTCTGCGGCGGCTGCCTGTCGCTGATGGACGCTGGCGTGCCTTTGAAGGCACACGTGGCCGGTATCGCCATGGGCCTGATCAAGGAAGACAACCGCTTCGCCGTGTTGACCGACATCCTGGGTGACGAAGACCACCTGGGTGACATGGACTTCAAGGTTGCCGGTACCACCAACGGTATTACCGCGCTGCAGATGGACATCAAGATTCAGGGCATCACCAAGGAAATCATGCAAGTCGCATTGGCCCAGGCCAAGGAAGCGCGCATGCACATCCTGGGTGAAATGCAAAACGCCATGGGCGAAGCCAAGACCGAAGTGTCCAGCTTCGCGCCCAAGCTGTACTCCATGAAGATCAACCCCGAGAAGATCCGTGACGTGATCGGCAAGGGCGGCGCCGTCATTCGCGCGCTGACCGAAGAAACCGGTTGCCAGATCAACATCGAGGAAGACGGCACCATCACCATCGCCGCAACCGACGCCGCCAAGGCCGACGAAGCCAAGCGCCGCATCGAACAGATCACTGCTGAAGTCGAAATCGGCAAGGTCTACGAAGGCCCGATCACCAAGATTCTGGACTTCGGTGCCTTGGTGAACCTGTTGCCCGGCAAGGACGGCCTGTTGCACATCAGCCAGATCGCCCACGAGCGCGTCGAGAAGGTCACGGACTACCTGTCCGAAGGCCAGATCGTCAAGGTCAAGGTCATGGAGACCGACGAAAAGGGCCGCATCAAGCTGTCCATGAAGGCGCTGCTGGACCGTCCCGCCCACAACGGCGAGCAAGGTTAATTAACCTTGCTATCAAATTGGTAGCTGCTCGCGCAATAAGCACGGGCGCTACCGCTTGATTTGGCTATGAAAGCTGTCGAAATCTCGTCCTTCGGTCCACCCGACGTGTTACGTCTGGTGGACCGTCCTGCGCCTGTTGCAGGTGTGGGAGAGGTGTGCATTCGTGTGGCGGCCAGCGGCATCAACCGGCCTGACGTGCTGCAGCGCGCCGGGCACTACCCGGCGCCTGCCGGCGCTTCCGACCTTCCGGGGCTGGAAGTGGCGGGCACCATTGTGTCGGGCGATGCCGAAGCCATGCGGGTGGCAGGCTTCACGCTGGGCGACCGTGTCTGTGCGCTGGTGGCCGGTGGTGGTTATGCCGAATTTTGCGTAGCACCTGTGGGCCAGTGCCTGCCGGTGCCCGCAGGGTGGAGCGACGTGGAGGCCGCGAGCCTGCCCGAGACGCTGTTCACCGTGTGGAGCAATGTGTTCGACCGGGGCCGTCTGCAAGCCGGGGAAACCTTGCTGGTGCAGGGCGGTAGCAGCGGCATTGGCGTGACCGCCATCCAACTGGCCAAGGCCATGGGTGCTACCGTGATTGCGACAGCGGGTAGCGACGAGAAATGCGCGGCTTGCCTGGCGCTCGGCGCCGACCATGCCATCAACTACAAAACCCAGGATTTCCAGGCCGAGGCCTTGCGCCTTACGCAGGGGCGCGGCGTGGACGTGGTGCTGGATATGGTGGCAGGCGCCTATGTGGCCAAGGAAGTGCAATGCCTGGCGGACGATGGCCGATTGGTCATCATCGCGGTGCAGGGGGGTGTGCAGAGTGAGGTCAACGCAGGGCTGGTGCTGCGCAAGCGCTTGACTATCACCGGTTCTACCTTGCGTGCGCGGCCGTTGGTGTTCAAGGCGGCGATTGCGGCCGCGTGTTTGCGGGTGGTCTGGCCCTTGCTGTCTGCCGGTCAGATCAAGGCGGTGATTCACAGCGTCTTTGCGCCGGCCGATGCGGCGAAAGCCCATGCGCTGATGGAGAGCAACCAGCACGTTGGCAAAATTATTTTGAAGTGGGATGCAGCATGAAAAAGAAATTGATTGCGGGCAACTGGAAGATGAACGGCGCCACTGCGACCAATGCGGCACTGTTGCAGCAGCTGTTGGCTGGCGTGGGTCAGCCGGCCTGTGACATTGCCGTGTGCGTGCCTGCGCCGTATCTGGCAGAGGTGGGTGCCTTGGTGAAAGGCTCGGCGATTGCCGTGGGCGCGCAAGATGTGTCCGCGCACGATGCGGGTGCCTACACCGGTGAAGTGTCTGCCAGCATGCTGCGCGATCTGGCGGTTCGCTACGCCATCGTGGGCCACTCCGAGCGCCGCCAGTACCACGGTGAGACGGATGGTGTTGTGGCCAGCAAAGCCCAAAAGGCCTTGGCTGCGGGCATCACGCCCATCGTCTGTGTGGGCGAGACGCTGCAGGAACGCGAAGCTGGTTTGACGGAAGAAGTGGTGAAGCGCCAGCTGGCCGCTGTCATTCACACCAACGGCCATTGCATCAGCGAAATTGTGGTGGCGTATGAGCCGGTGTGGGCCATTGGTACCGGCAAGACTGCCAGTCCCGAACAAGCGCAGCAGGTGCATGCGGTGTTGCGCGCGCAGTTGCGTGCCGCCACGGAGCACTCGGATCGCGTGCAGATTCTTTACGGTGGCAGCATGAATGCTGCCAATGCCGCCCAATTGCTGGGCCAGGCAGATATTGACGGTGGCTTGGTGGGGGGCGCGTCTCTCAAAGCGCCGGACTTTTTGGCCATCATCGCCGCAGCCGCTTGAGGTTGCGCAGTTTTTCAAATTGAGGAGTAGTAGTTCATGAGTTTTATCGTCACCATCATTCTGACTGTGCAAATGTTGTCCGCGCTGGCCATGATTGGTCTGATCCTGGTTCAACACGGCAAAGGTGCCGACATGGGGGCTGCCTTTGGCAGCGGTGGCTCCGGTAGCCTGTTTGGCGCCAGCGGCAGTGCCAATTTCCTGTCGCGCACCACGGCCATTTTGGCCACGGTGTTTTTTGTGTGCACGCTGGCCCTGGCGTACTTCGGTAATTTGCGCCCTGCCAGCTCGGGCTCGGTGCTGGAAGGTGCTGCCGTGGTTGCGCCTGCTGCGGCTCCGGTGGCCGCTGAATCTGCTCCAGCAGCGCCCGCAACAGGTGCCGCCCAGATCCCGGCCAAGTGATCGGGTTTTAAATGCCTTGTCCCTGCCGATGGCAGGGTAAATTCAGGGTAAACTCTAGGGCTGGTGAATAAGCAAATGCCGCAAGGCTCCTCACGCAAATTCGCCAGCTGAGAGCCGCCGTCGTGGTGAAATTGGTAGACACGCTATCTTGAGGGGGTAGTGGCGAAAGCTGTGCGAGTTCGAGTCTCGCCGACGGCACCAGAAAAAACTCCGTTCAGCCAAGAGCCTGCTTGGCTGGGCTGTAACGGTGATCAGAATCTCAAGATGAACCTCGATCAATATCTCCCCGTACTCTTGTTCATCTTGGTCGGTATCGGTGTGGGCGTTGTCCCGCAGGTGCTCGGCTACATCCTGGGGCCCAATCGCCCCGATCCTGCAAAAAACTCCCCCTACGAATGCGGCTTCGAAGCTTTCGAAGACGCACGCATGAAGTTTGATGTGCGTTACTACTTGGTGGCCATCCTCTTCATTTTGTTCGACCTTGAAACAGCCTTTCTGTTTCCGTGGGCCGTGTCCTTGAAAGAAACCGGAATGCTGGGTTTCCTCATCGGGGCTGAGTTTGTGGTGGTGCTCACCATTGGCTTCGTCTACATGTGGAAAAAAGGCGCGCTGGACTGGGAGTGATCCAATGATTGAAGGTGTACTCAAAGAAGGGTTTGTCACCACGAGTTACGACTCGGTGATGAACTGGGCCAAGACTGGCTCCATCTGGCCGATGACCTTTGGTCTGGCTTGCTGTGCGGTGGAGATGATGCATGCGGCGGCGGCCCGTTATGACCTCTCCCGCTTTGGCTCGGAGGTGTTTCGTGCCAGCCCGCGTCAATCCGATCTGATGATTGTGGCTGGCACCTTGTGCAACAAGATGGCTCCGGCGCTGCGCAAGGTCTATGACCAGATGTCTGAACCACGCTGGGTGATCAGCATGGGATCCTGTGCCAATGGCGGCGGTTATTACCACTACAGCTATTCTGTGGTGCGCGGCTGTGACCGTATCGTGCCGGTGGATGTGTATGTGCCTGGCTGCCCTCCTACCGCTGAGGCGTTGGTGTACGGCATCCTGCAGTTGCAGCAAAAAATTCGCCGCACCGAAACCATTGCCCGGGCCTGAGGATTTCTATGACTGTTTATTCCATTCGGCCTGAAGCGACACTGGACGCCGTCCAGCGTGTGCTGGGCGACAAGGTCAAGCGTTTGACCGTGGCCTTGGGCGAAGTCGAGTTGGTGGTGTCTGCTGACGACCTGCTGGTGGTGGCCAAGACATTGCGTGATGCGCCTGGTTGCCAATTCGAGCAGTTGCTGGACTTGTGTGGTGTGGACTATTCTGACTACAAGGCGGGTGCCTACGAAGGTCCACGTTTTGCGGTGGTCATGCATTTGCTGTCGGTCAGTCTGAATCAGCGGTTGCGCCTCAAGGTATTTACGCCTGACGATGACATGCCATCGGTGGCATCCGTGACCGAGATTTGGAACTCTGCCAACTGGTTTGAGCGCGAGGCCTTTGACCTGTTTGGTATTGTGTTCGAAGGCCACAATGATCTGCGCCGCATCCTGACCGACTATGGTTTTATCGGTCACCCCTTCCGCAAGGATTTCCCCACCACGGGGCATGTGGAAATGCGCTTTGACGCAGAGCAGGGCCGCGTGGTGTACCAGCCTGTCACCATCGAAACCCGCGAGATCACGCCCCGCATCATCCGCGAAGACAATTACGGAGGCCTGCAGTAAGCAGTTGAATGCATGGCTGAAATCAAGAACTACACCCTGAACTTTGGTCCGCAGCACCCGGCCGCACACGGCGTGTTGCGCCTGGTGCTGGAGCTCGATGGCGAGGTCATCCAGCGGGCTGATCCACACATCGGTCTGTTGCACCGCGCGACCGAAAAACTGGCCGAGAGCAAGACGTACATCCAGGCGCTACCTTATATGGACCGCCTGGACTATGTGTCCATGATGTGCAATGAGCACGCCTACTGTCTGGCCATCGAAAAGTTGCTGGGCATTGAAGTGCCTGAGCGCGCGCAGTACATCCGCGTGATGTTCTCCGAAATTACCCGCCTGCTGAACCACCTGATGTGGCTGGGGTCGCATGGCAACGATTGCGGTAGTTCCACCATTTTGATCTACACCTTCCGTGAGCGCGAAGACCTGTTTGACATGTACGAAGCGGCCAGTGGTGCGCGCATGCACGCAGCTTACTTCCGTCCGGGTGGTGTGTACCGCGATCTGCCCGACACCATGCCCCAGTTCAAGGCCAGCCGCGTGCGCAATGCCAAGGGTGTTGCTGAGCTGAACAAGAACCGCCAAGGTTCCCTGCTAGATTTCATCGAAGACTTCACACAGCGTTTCCCCGCGTGCCTAGAGGAATACCACACCCTGTTGACCGAGAACCGCATCTGGAAGCAGCGCACCGTGAACATCGGTGTCGTGACGCCCGAGCGTGCGCTGAACTTGGGCTTTACCGGCCCTATGCTGCGTGGCTCAGGTATCGCTTGGGACCTGCGCAAGAAACAGCCCTACGATGCGTACGACAAAGTGGACTTTGACATTCCGGTGGGCAAGACGGGTGACGTGTACGACCGCTACTTGGTCCGTATGGAAGAGATGAAGCAGTCCAATCACATCATCAAACAATGTGTGGACTGGCTCAAGGCCAACCCCGGTCCGGTGATCACGGACAACCACAAGGTGGCACCGCCTTCTCGCGAGTCCATGAAAACCAGCATGGAAGAGTTGATTCACCATTTCAAGCTGTTCACCGAGGGCTTCCACGTACCCGAAGGCGAAGCCTATGCGGCGGTTGAGCACCCCAAGGGGGAGTTCGGCATTTACATCGTGAGCGATGGTGCCAATAAGCCTTACCGTCTGAAGATCCGTCCGCCGGGGTTTGCCCATTTGGCGGGGCTCAACGAGATGGCTACCGGGCACATGATTGCCGATGCGGTGTCCATCATTGGCACCATGGACATTGTTTTTGGAGAGATTGACCGATGATCTCTGACGCTACCAAGGCGCGTTTTGACCGCGAAGTGGCCAAGTACCCCGCAGAGCAGAAGCAGTCTGCGGTGATGGCCTGCCTCTCCATCGTTCAGCAGGAGCTGGGCTTTGTCAGTGCCGAGAGTGAGAAGGTGATTGCCGAACATTTGGGCATGGCGCCCATGGCTGTGCACGAAGTGACCACCTTCTACAACATGTACAACCAGCGCCCAGTGGGCAAGTTCAAACTGAACGTCTGTACCAATCTGCCGTGCCAATTGCGCGATGGCCAGAAGGCGTTGCACCATCTCGAACACAAACTGGGCATCCACATGGGCGAAACGACGGCGGATGGCCTGTTCACCTTGCAGCAGAGCGAGTGTCTGGGCGCATGCGCCGATTCTCCTGTGATGCTGGTCAATGATCGCGCCATGTGCAGCTTCATGACCAACGAAAAGCTGGACCAGTTGGTCGATGGCTTGCGTGCCTCGGAGGGCAAGTGATGACCGCTGAGAATGTTCTCTCCCAGTTTTGCGCCACCGGCGTGCAAACCTGCTTCCACGATCGCCACATCAACCCCCAGATTTATGCTGGGTTGAACGGCAGCAACTGGCGCCTCAAGGATTACGAAGCACGGGGCGGTTACCAGGCTCTGCGCAAGATTTTGGGCAAAGATGGCGGCGAAGGTCTTACGCAAGACCAGGTGATCGCTACAGTCAAAGAGTCTGCCTTGCGCGGACGCGGTGGTGCTGGTTTCCCTACGGGCCTGAAATGGAGTTTCATGCCCCGTCAGTTCCCGGGGCAAAAGTACTTGGTATGCAACTCTGACGAGGGCGAGCCCGGTACGTGCAAAGACCGCGATATTCTCCAGTTCAATCCTCACATCGTGATTGAAGGTATGGCGATTGCAGCCTACGCCATGGGCATTTCGGTGGGGTACAACTACATCCACGGCGAAATCTTCTCGGCTTACGAGCGTTTTGAAGAAGCCCTTGAGGAGGCCCGTGCCGCGGGCCTGTTGGGCAACAATATCCAGGGCAGCAATTTCAATTTCCAGCTGCATGCAGCCCATGGTTTTGGTGCCTACATCTGCGGTGAAGAAACGGCTTTGCTCGAGTCGCTGGAAGGCAAAAAAGGCCAACCCCGTTTCAAACCACCGTTCCCTGCCAGCTTTGGCCTGTACGGCAAGCCCACCACGATCAACAACACCGAAACTTTCGCAGCGGTGCCTTGGATCATTCGCAACGGTGGTCAGGCTTATCTGGAATGCGGCAAACCCAACAACGGTGGTACCAAGATCTATTCCATCAGTGGGGATGTGGAACGCCCGGGCAACTACGAAATTCCCATGGGGACGCCATTCACCAAACTGCTGGAGCTTGCCGGTGGTGTGCGCGGTGGAAAGGCGCTGAAGGCAGTGATTCCCGGTGGATCATCTTCGCCAGTGCTACCCGCATCCATCATGATGGAATGCACCATGGACTATGACTCGATTGCCAAGGCAGGCTCCATGCTGGGCTCGGGCGCTGTCATCGTGATGGACGAAACTCGTTGCATGGTTACGGCCTTGCAGCGTCTCAGCTATTTCTACATGCACGAATCTTGCGGCCAATGCACCCCCTGCCGTGAAGGCACGGGCTGGTTATCGCGGATGGTGGATCGTATCGTCGGCGGGCAAGGCCGCCCGAGCGATATGGACTTGTTGGATAACGTGGCTGAGAACATCCAGGGGCGCACCATTTGCGCCTTGGGCGATGCGGCTGCGATGCCTGTGCGCGCCATGATCAAGCACTTCCGGCACGAATTTGAGTACCTCGTAGAGCACAAGACCAGCATGGTCGCGGCCCACGTTTGAGCGAGTCACAAGATGATTGAAATCGAACTCGACGGCAAGAAAGTAGAGATCGCCGAAGGCAGCATGGTGATGCATGCAGCCGACAAGGCGGGCACCTACATTCCCCACTTCTGTTACCACAAGAAGTTGAGCATTGCAGCCAATTGCCGCATGTGTCTGGTGGACGTGGAGAAAATGCCCAAGCCCATGCCTGCCTGTGCCACACCGGTGACCCAGGGCATGATTGTGCGCACCAAGAGCGACAAGGCCATCAAGGCCCAGAAGTCGGTCATGGAATTCCTGTTGATCAACCACCCGCTGGATTGCCCCATTTGCGATCAGGGCGGCGAATGCCAGCTCCAGGACTTGGCCGTGGGGTACGGTGGATCTTCCTCGCGCTACGAAGAAGAAAAGCGTGTGGTACCCGTCAAGGATGTGGGGCCGTTGATTTCCATGCAGGAAATGAGCCGCTGCATCCATTGCACCCGTTGTGTCCGCTTTGGTCAGGAAGTCGCGGGCGTCATGGAATTGGGCATGTCGCACCGCGGTGAGCATGCCGAAATTGAAACCTTTATTGGTGACACGGTGGATTCCGAGTTGTCGGGCAACATGATCGACATTTGTCCCGTCGGTGCCTTGACCAGCAAGCCTTTCCGCTACAGTGCCCGCACGTGGGAGCTGTCACGTCGCAAGTCCGTCAGTCCGCATGACTCTACGGGGGCCAACCTGATTGTTCAGGTGAAAAACCACAAGGTGCTGCGGGTTGTGCCGCTTGAAAACGACGCGGTGAACGAGTGCTGGATTGCCGATCGTGACCGTTTCTCCTATGAGGCGCTGAACAGCGAAGAACGCCTGACTTCCCCCATGCTCAAACAGGGCGGCGAGTGGAAGAGCGTGGACTGGCAGACGGCACTGGAATATGTGGCCAATGGCTTCAAACAAATCAAGGCCAACCATGGTGCAGCCAGTATCGGTGCATTGGTCAGCCCCCACAGCACGCTCGAAGAGTTGCAGTTGGCGGGTGCCCTGATTCGTGGACTGGGCAGTGACAACATCGACTACCGCTTGCGTAACAGCGAGTTCGTGCCTGCAGAGGGTGTGCGCTCTTTGGGCACATCCATCGCATCCCTGTCGCAATTGCAGCGGGTGTTGGTGGTCGGTTCCAATCTGCGCAAGGACCATCCCCTGTTTGCCCAGCGTATTCGCCAGGCCAGCAAGCTGGGTTGTGTGGTGAGTGCAGTCGCGTCGGAGTCTTCTGACTGGGCATTGCCAGTGGCCCACTGGGCCCTGGCCCCTGCGGCCACTTGGGTGCAAGCATTGGCAGATATTGCAGCCGCCATTGCTGCAGAGAAGTCGGTGCCGGCACCTGCCGCGGGTACTGCGACGCCAGTGGCCCAGGCCATTGCCCGCTCGCTGCTTTCCGGCGAGCGCAAGGCGGTGCTGTTGGGCAATGCTGCCGCGCACCACGCCAAAGCTTCCAGTCTGCTGGCATTGGCCAACTGGATTGCAGCGCAAACGGGTGCTACGGCTGGCTATCTAACCGAGGCGGCCAACACCGTGGGCGCCCAGTTTGTTGGTGCCACACCTCAGACCACCGGCCTGAACGCTGCGCAGATGCTGTCTGGCGGGTTGAAGGCTGCCCTGTTGCTCAACACGGAACCGGAATTTGACAGTGCCTTGGGGCGTGATGCTCTGGTAGGCCTGTCCAAAGCAGAGATGGTCGTGACATTGAGCCCTTTCAAGGCGAATCTCGACATTAGCGATGTGATTCTGCCTGTTGCGCCGTTCACCGAGACTTCCGGTAGTTTTGCGAATGCAGAAGGCCGCGTGCAGAGCTTTCATGCGGTCGTCAAACCTGCAGGTGATGCCCGTCCCGCTTGGAAAGTACTGCGTGTGATGGCCAATCTGCTGAATGTGCCGGGTGTGGACTGCGAGTCTTCGCAAGAGGTTCTCAAAGCCCTGACCCTGGAGCAACAGGGAGATGCTTGGTTTGTGCCAACTGCTCGCCTGAGCAATGCCTGCGCACTTGCGATCGACTTGCAAGCTGCTGAGGTGGAACCCGTTGCAGCATCCATCTACCAACTGGACGGTTTGGTGCGCCGTTCGTCATCGCTCCAATTGACTGCAGATGCGAAGCGAGACGCCCAAGCGCGAGAAGAGGCTTTGTCATGATTGACATGATTTACAACACCGGATTGGGATTGCTCGCAGCATCGTGGTGGGCGAGCTTTCTGTGGCCTGTGATCTGGACTTTGCTGAAAATTGTGGTGGTGGTGTTGCCCCTGATGGGGGCCGTGGCCTACCTAACGCTGTGGGAGCGCAAGTTCTTGGGTTGGATGCAGGTTCGGGTCGGCCCTAACCGTGTCGGACCGTGGGGGCTGTTGCAGCCTATTGCAGATGCCTTGAAATTGCTCACTAAAGAGATTCTGGTCCCCACGCAGGCCAGCAAAGGTCTGTTCTTTATTGGCCCTATCTTGACCATCATGCCGGCCATGGCTGCTTGGGCTGTTATTCCCTTTGGTCCGGATGTCGCGCTGGCCAACATCAACGCGGGCCTGCTGTTCGTGATGGCTATCACCTCCATGGAAGTTTATGGCGTGGTGATTGCCGGTTGGGCGTCCAACTCCAAATACGCCTTCCTCGGTGCTCTGCGTGCCTCTGCACAGATGGTGAGCTACGAGATTGCGATGGGTTTTTGCCTGGTGATTGTTCTCATGATTTCTGGCAGCATGAATCTGTCGGAAATTGTGATGGGGCAGGGCAAAGGTGACTTTGCTGCCATGGGATTGGGCTTCTTGTCTTGGAACTGGCTTCCTTTGTTGCCTATTTTTGTGGTTTACATCATTTCCGGATTGGCGGAGACCAACCGTCATCCTTTTGACGTGGTCGAAGGCGAAGCGGAAATCGTGGCAGGTCACATGGTCGAATACTCCGGCATGTCCTACGCCATGTTTTACCTCGCGGAATACGCCAATATGTGGCTGATCTCCATCTTGGCATCGCTGATGTTCTTGGGTGGGTGGTTGTCCCCCGTGGCAGCGTTGGACTTCATTCCCGGCTGGATCTGGCTGGGTATCAAGACCTGTGCCGTAGTGAGTCTGTTTATCTGGGTGCGTGCCACATTCCCCCGTTTCCGTTATGACCAGATCATGCGTTTGGGGTGGAAAGTATTCATTCCCGTGACGCTGGTCTGGCTCTTGGTCATTGGTGGCTGGATGCAAACCTCCTTCAACATCTGGAAGTGAAGGAACTGTCCATGTCTTCTCCTTCTGTCGCCCGTATGCCCTCCGCTTTTTCTCTCAAGGATTTTCTCTACAGCTTTTTGCTGGTGGAGTTGTTCAAGGGCCTGGCCCTGACCGGTCGCTATTTGTTTCGCCGCAAAGTGACTGTGCAGTTTCCCGAGGAAAAAACGCCCTTGTCGCCACGTTTCCGCGGTCTGCATGCCTTGCGCCGTTATGAAAACGGAGAAGAGCGTTGCATTGCCTGCAAACTTTGTGAGGCAGTGTGCCCCGCGATGGCAATCACCATTGAATCCGACGTGCGTGACGATGGCTCGCGTCGCACCACCCGCTACGACATTGATCTGACCAAATGCATCTTCTGCGGCTTTTGCGAAGAAAGCTGTCCTGTTGACTCGATTGTGGAGACCCATATTCTGGAATACCACGGGGAGAAACGAGGGGATCTGTATTTCACCAAAGAGATGCTGCTGGCTGTGGGCGATCGGTACGAGCCTGAGATCGCTGCCAACAAGCAAGCAGACGCCAAATACCGCTGATCTGTCGCAAGAAAGTGTTTGAATCATGAGTGTTACGACTGGTCTTTTTTATGCCTTCTCGGCGGTGCTGTTGTTCGCAGCATTCCGGGTGATCACCGCACGCAACCCGGTGCATGCAGCCCTGTACCTGGTGCTGACCTTTTTCCAGGCGGCATTGATCTGGATGTTGTTGAAAGCGGAATTCCTGTCCATCGCCTTGGTGTTGGTCTATGTTGGTGCGGTGATGGTGTTGTTCTTGTTCGTCGTGATGATGATGGACGTGAACGTGGAAAATTTGCGCCTTGGTTTTTGGAAACACTTCCCGCTTGCTGCGCTGGTGGGTGTGGTGATTGCGTTGGAAATGGCCGCCGTGTTGATGGGGGGCTTCCGTATTGTGGAAGACCCTTCTTCGGCGGTGGCAGCTGCAGGTTCGTCTAACACCAAAGAGATTGGTGTGTTGCTCTTCACCCAGTACCTGCTTCCCTTGGAGGTTGCTGCCGCGATTTTGTTGGTCGCCATGATTGCAGCCATTGCACTGACTCTGCGTGCCCGCAAGGACAGCAAATATGTGAGCCCCGGTGACCAAGTGCGCGTGAAGTCGCGTGACCGGATGACCGTGGTGAAGATGGCCGCAACCCAGGCGGCCCCGGCCGTAGCCGTTGAGCCAGCAGATGCGGAGAAAAAACAATGACTTTGACTTTAGGACACTTTTTGTCTCTGGGCGCCATGCTGTTTGCCCTGTCGGTGGTGGGCATTTTTCTCAACCGCCGCAACCTGATTGTGCTGCTCATGGCCATCGAGTTGATGTTGCTCGCTGTCAACACCAATTTCGTGGCGTTCTCGCACTACCTGAATGATTTGCATGGCCAAATCTTTGTGTTGTTCATCATGACGGTGGCCGCCGCCGAGGCCGCTATCGGGCTGGCGATTTTGGTGCTCTTGTTCCGCAATAAGAACAGCATCAGCGTCGACGAACTCAATTCGCTCAAGGGTTAATCACAATGAGTCAAACCCTTTCTGCATCGACGTTGTTGGCCGTGCCCTTGGCCCCCTTGGTGGGGTCTGCGCTGGCCGGTATTTTTGGCACCCGCTTTGGTGGCAACTGGATCGGCCGCAAGCTGAGCCACACGCTAACCATCCTGGGTGTGCTGGTGGCTTTCGTTCTGTCCGCCGCGACACTCAAATCGGTTGCCTTGGATGGTGCCCGCTTTAACGAGACCCTCTACACCTGGATGGTGGTGGGCGGGCTCAAGATGGAAGTCGGTTTTCTGGTCGACGGCCTGACCGCCATGATGATGTGTGTGGTGACCTTCGTTTCGTTGATGGTGCACCTTTACACGGTCGGTTATATGGAAGAGGACGAAGGCTACAACCGCTTCTTCTCCTACATCTCCTTGTTTACGTTCTCCATGCTTATGCTGGTCATGAGCAACAACCTGCTGCAGCTGTTCTTCGGTTGGGAGGCGGTGGGCCTGGTGTCCTACTTGTTGATTGGTTTTTGGTTCAACAAACCTACGGCGATTTTTGCCAACATGAAAGCGTTCTTGGTCAACCGGGTCGGTGACTTTGGCTTCATTTTGGGTATCGGCCTGATCGTGGCCTATGCAGGAACCCTGAACTACGGCGAAGTGTTCGCCAAATCCGGTGAGCTGGCCCAGCTGGGCTTTCCAGGCACCGAGTGGATGCTGGTCACTGTGATTTGTATCTGCCTGTTTGTCGGTGCCATGGGCAAGTCGGCGCAGTTTCCCTTGCATGTCTGGTTGCCAGACTCCATGGAAGGTCCTACGCCAATCTCCGCCCTGATTCACGCGGCAACGATGGTGACTGCAGGCATCTTCATGGTGGCTCGCATGTCCCCGTTGTTTGAGTTGAGCGACACGGCCCTGAACTTCATCCTGGTGATCGGTTCCATCACGGCCTTGTTCATGGGTTTTCTGGGGATCATCCAGAACGACATCAAACGTGTGGTCGCCTATTCCACCCTGTCGCAGTTGGGCTACATGACCGTCGCTCTGGGCGCATCCGCCTACTCGGTAGCGGTGTTTCACCTCATGACGCACGCGTTCTTCAAAGCCTTGCTGTTCCTTGGCGCCGGATCGGTGATCATGGGCGTGCACCACAACCAGGACATCCGCTGGATGGGTGGCTTGCGCAAGTACATGCCCATTACCTGGATTACTTCCTTGCTGGGCTCGTTGGCGCTAATCGGGACCCCTTTGTTTGCGGGTTTTTACTCCAAAGACAGCATCATTGAAGCCGTTCATTTCAGCCACTTGCCCGCGGCTGGCTTTGCCAACTTTGCTGTGCTGGCGGGTGTGTTTGTGACTGCGTTCTATTCTTTCCGCATGTACTTCCTGGTGTTCCATGGCAAGGAGCGTTTCGACCAGAATCCTGACGCACACCATCACGATGACCACGGTCACCATGGGCATGACCACCATCCGCATGAGTCGCCTTGGGTGGTGACCGTACCTTTGGTCCTGTTGGCCATTCCTTCGGTGTTGATCGGCTACTTGACGATCCAGCCCATGCTGTTCGGGGATTTCTTCAAGGACGTGATTTTCGTCAATGCTGAAAAGCATGGCGCGATGGCGGAGCTCGCCGGCATCTTCCATGGCCCTCAGCAGATGGCTATGCACGCGTTTTCCACTGCACCGTTCTGGTTGGCGCTCGCCGGTGTGGTGACGTCTTACCTGATGTACATGGTGTTCCCCGCTGTGCCTGCGACTATCAAGCGCAATGTGATGCCCGTGTTCAATCTGCTGGAAAACAAGTACTACCTGGACTGGATCAACGAGAATATTTTGGCCCGCGGTGCACGCGCTCTGGGTACCGGACTCTGGAAAGTGGGTGACCAGGCTGTGATTGATGGCACGGTTGTCAACGGCTCCTGGAAGCTGGTGGCTTGGGTGTCATCCGTGGTGCGCAAGGGTCAGTCCGGTTATCTCTACCACTATGCCTTGGTGATGATCCTCGGCGTGTTTGTGTTGATGACGTATTTCGTTTGGCTCAAGTAGGAGAAAAATAATATGGGTTTGTTGAGCCTCGCTATTTGGGTCCCTATCGCTTTCGGCGTGGTGCTGCTGGCGGTCGGTCGTGACGAGCATGCCAAGGTGGTTCGCTGGATCGCTTTGGTCGGTGCGGTGATCAGCTTCCTGCTGACCTTGCCCTTGTATGACCAGTTCGACACCACTACCGCTGCCATGCAGTTTGTGGAAAAGGCTGGCTGGATCAGCCGTTTCAATGTCAACTACCACCTCGGTGTGGATGGCATCTCGTTCTGGTTTGTCCCGCTCACAGCGTTCATCACTGTGGTGGTGGTCATTGCAGGCTGGGAGGCCATCACCCAGCGCGTTAACCAGTACATGGGCGCTTTCCTGATCTTGAGCGGGCTCATGATCGGTGTGTTCACCGCACTGGATGGTCTGTTGTTCTATGTGTTCTTCGAAGCTACCTTGATCCCGATGTACCTGATCATCGGTATCTGGGGCGGCCCGAACAAGATCTACGCGGCGTTCAAGTTCTTCCTCTACACCTTGCTCGGTTCTTTGCTGATGCTGGTGGCCCTGATCTACCTGTACACCAAGTCGGGCGGCAGTTTTGACCTGGCCACTTGGCACGCGCTGCCTTTGGGCAGCACGGCGCAGACGCTGCTGTTCTTCGCCTTCTTTGCTGCATTTGCCGTGAAGGTGCCCATGTGGCCTGTGCACACCTGGTTACCCGATGTGCACGTGGAAGCGCCTACGGGTGGCTCTGCGGTGCTGGCCGCCATCATGCTGAAACTCGGTGCCTACGGTTTTCTGCGCTTCTCTATGCCGATTGCCCCTGATGCCGCACACGAATGGGGGGGCTTCATGGTGGCCCTGTCCTTGATCGCTGTGGTCTACGTGGGTTTGGTGGCGATGGTGCAGCAGGACATGAAGAAACTCGTGGCCTACTCCTCGGTTGCCCACATGGGTTTTGTGACACTGGGCTTCTTTATCTTCAATGACTTGGGTGTCTCCGGTGGTCTGGTACAGATGATTGCGCACGGCTTTGTGTCGGGTGCGATGTTCCTGTCGATTGGCGTGTTGTATGACCGTGTCCATTCGCGTGAGATCGCCAGCTATGGTGGGGTGGTCAACACCATGCCCAAGTTTGCAGCCTTTGCCTTGTTGTTTGCCATGGCCAATTGCGGCTTGCCGGGTACTGCCGGTTTTGTCGGTGAATGGATGGTGATCCTCGGCGCTGTGAAGTTTAATTTCTGGATCGGTTTTGCCGCCTCCAGTGCTTTGATCTTCGGGGCAGCCTACACCTTGTGGATGTTTAAACGCGTTTACTTGGGTCCGGTGACCAATGACGATGTCAAAGGCCTGTCCGATATCAATGCCCGTGAGTTTTTCATGCTGGCGCTTTTGGCAGTGGCGGTGCTCTGGATGGGTCTGTACCCCAAACCTTTCACCGATGTGATGGACGTTTCTGTGGCCGAGTTGCTCAAGCACGTGGCCGTGTCCAAGTTGAACTGATCTAACTGAATTGCGAGACGAACGATGATAGACAAACTCAGTTTGATCACGGTACTGCCAGAGCTCATTCTGCTGGTCATGGCGTGTGCCATTGCACTGATTGATTTGCGCGTGAAGTCCCCTTTGCGGGGTGTGACCCATGTGCTGACCTTGCTCACCTTGGGAGCCGTAGCCTTGTTGCAGGCCTCCTATGCCTCCACGGGCACGACGCAATATGCCTTCAGCAACATGGTGGTCAGCGACTCCATGGGCAATTGGCTCAAGTGTTTTGCGACCTTGGCGGTGATGGTGACGCTGGTGTACGGTCGCGCCTACGCCAGCCAGCGCGACATGTTGCGCGGTGGTGAACTGTTCACCCTGAGCATTTTTGCGTTGCTGGGCATGTTTGTCATGATCTCTGGCAACAACTTCCTGGTCATTTACATGGGCCTGGAGTTGCTGACCCTGTCCAGCTACGCACTGGTGGCCCTGCGCCGCGACCATGTGGCCGCCACCGAAGCCGCCATGAAGTACTTTGTGCTGGGAGCCATGGCTTCGGGCTTCTTGCTGTACGGCATGTCTATGCTGTATGGCGCGACCGGTTCTCTGGATGTGAACGAAGTGTTCAAGGCCATCGCCTCGGGTCAGATTCGCCACATGGTTCTGGTGTTTGGTCTGGTGTTTTTGGTGGCTGGCTTGGCGTTCAAGCTGGGTGTGGTGCCTTTCCACATGTGGATTCCCGACGTTTACCAAGGTGCACCTACGGCCGTGACCCTGATGATTGGTGGTGCGCCCAAATTGGCGGCCTTTGCCATCGTCATGCGCCTGTTGGTCGAGGGCATGTTGCCCCTGGCTGGTGACTGGCAGCAGATGCTGATGGTCTTGTCGATTGGCTCCCTGCTGATCGGCAACCTGGCCGCCATTGCGCAGACCAATATCAAGCGCATGCTTGCGTTTTCCACCATCTCGCAAATGGGTTTTGTGTTGCTTGGCTTGATGTCTGGCGTGGTCAACGGCAACACCGCCTCCGGTGCCAATGCCTACAGCTCTGCCATGTTCTATGTGGTGAGTTATGTTCTCACCACCTTGGCCAGCTTCGGTGTGATCTTGCTGCTGTCACGCGATGGCTTCGAGAGCGAAGAAATCGCAGACTTCGCCGGTTTGAACCAGCGCAGCCCGCTGTATGCCGCCATCATGGCCATCTGCCTGTTCTCTTTGGCCGGTATTCCCCCCATGGTGGGCTTCTACGCCAAGCTCTCGGTACTGCAGGCCCTGATTGCGTCGGGCGATAGTTTCTACTTGGCGCTTGCCGTGTTTGCAGTGTTGATGTCGCTCATCGGCGCCTTCTACTACCTGCGACTCATCAAGGTCATGTACTTTGACGAACCCATTACGGCCACCACCGTCACCGCCTCCGCCGACGTGCGTGTGGTGCTGTGCATCAACGGCGGGCTGGTGTTGCTGCTGGGTATCTTCCCCAGTGGTTTGATGGCTGTTTGCGCCAACTCTGTGCGCCAAATGCTGGGCAGCTGAGCGCGGCTGCGCTTGCTTCCGGCATGGCCTTGACGCCTTAACGATGATGAATTCTTTTGCGGCCGGACTGGTCGTCGTGTTGGCCTTGGTCTGTGCCAATCTCCCTTTTTTCACGGAGCGGCTGTTGGGCTTTTACCGCTTGGCAGCGGAGAAGTCGCTGGGGTGGCGCGTACTGGAATTGCTCTGCCTTTACGCTTTGACGGGTGCCGTTGGGATGGGGCTTGAGCATCGCGCAGGGCAGATCAGCCCGCAGGGTTGGGAGTTTTACGCCATCACCTTCGCCTTGTTCGTGACCTTTGCCTTCCCGGGCTTTGTCTACCGTTACCTGCTCAAGCGGGCAGGGTAAGCCAAGCATGGGCATGGAAGACGACACACACCTCGTTGAGCGCAAAACGTCTGGCGAGGAAATCCTCAAAGGACATTTTCTCCACGCCTTTCGCGACCAGGTGCTGTTACCCAATGGGCAGCAGGCGACGCGCGAGTACGTGGTGCACCCCGGCGCGGTCATGGTGATTCCGTTGTTGGACGATGGTAGCGGTGAGCTCAAGTTGGTGCTGGAGCGCCAGTACCGTTATCCCGTTGGGCGCGTGATGATCGAATTCCCGGCCGGCAAATTGGATGCGGGTGAAAGCGTGCAACGCTGCGCTGAGCGTGAGCTTCTGGAGGAGACTGGCTACTCTGCCGGCGCCTGGGCCCGAGCTGGGGTCATGCACCCTGTCATTTCCTACTCCACCGAATTCATCGACATCTGGTTCGCCCGCGATTTGCAGCTGGGGGAGCGCAAGCTCGACGAGGGTGAATTTCTCGATGTGTTCACGGCCACCCCTGCCGAGTTTTTGCAATGGTGTCAGCAAGGCTTGGTGACTGACGCCAAAACTTTGGCCGGTGCCCTCTGGGTGCAAAACGTCCTGCAAGGAACCTGGCCGCTGGAGTGGGCTGCACCGCTGCCGGCCTGAACGCTTTGCCGCCATGAAAGTCCTGAACCTCGCGTGCAGCCATCAGCACCTGTTTGAAGGTTGGTTTGCGTCGGAGGATGACTTTGTTTCGCAGTGTCGTCGCGGGCTGGTGCAATGTCCGGTTTGCGCGGACCCTGCTGTGGTCAAGAAGCTCAGCGCGCCGCGCCTGAACCTATCCGGTGCGCGTGAACCGCAAGCAGCCGGGCAGGAGGCAGCATTGCCCGCCAGTCCGTCTGCACCGGTACGCATGGGCGAGGTGGAAGCCGCCTTGGCTGCTGCTTGGATGGCCGTGGCCCGCCATGTGGTGGCCAACACCACCGATGTGGGGAGCGAATTTGCCGAAGAAGCCCGCAAGATGCACTACGGTGAAGCCGAGGTACGCAACATCCGCGGGCACACCACATCGGAGCAGGCCCGGGAGCTGGTGGAGGAGGGCATTGAAGTCATGCCACTCCTCCTGCCCGAAGCCCTGAAAGGGCCTCTGCAGTAGCGGTGGCGCCCCAAGCCCCACCGCTGTGTGGCTGGCTGGTCAGGGGTACAAACCGCGCAGCTCGCGCGCATGCAGGATGCGTTTGCAGGCCACGATGAACGTCGCGGTGCGCAGGCTCACCTTGTGGTCCTGCGCCACATTCCAGACGCCGGCGAAGGCTTCCTTCATGATGCGCACCAGGCGGGCATTGATCTCGTCCTCGCTCCAGAAGAAGCTGGAGAAATCCTGCACCCACTCGAAGTAGCTCACGGTCACACCGCCCGCGTTGGCAATCACATCGGGCAACACCAGCACATTGCGCTCTTGCAGAATGTCATCGGCCTCGGGCGTGGTTGGGCCGTTGGCGCCCTCGATCACCAGTCTGGCCTTGATGCGCCCCGCATTCGCCTTGGTGATCTGCTGCTCCAGCGCTGCCGGAATCAGGATGTCGCAATCCACATCCCAGAAGGCATCATTGGCAATCGACTCTGCGGGCGTGAATCCGGCTACCGAACCATGCGCTGCCACGTGGGCCAGCAAGGCCGGAACGTCCAGGCCGGATTCCTTGTAAATCGTGCCGCCATGGTCCTGAACCGCCACCACGCGGGCACCGGCTTGGGCAAACAGCTTGCCGGCGATACCGCCTACATTGCCAAAACCCTGTACCGCCACACGTGCCTGGGTCACATCCAGACCAATGTGCTGCGCTGCCTCCACTCCCACGGTGTAGACGCCACGCCCAGTGGCCTCGCGGCGGCCCAAGGAGCCGCCCAGGTCAATCGGCTTGCCGGTGACCACACCGGTGGCGGTGGCACCTTCGTTCATGGAGTAGGTGTCCATCATCCAGGCCATGATCTGTTCGTTGGTGTTGACGTCGGGTGCCGGAATGTCCTTGGTGGGGCCGATGATGATGCCGATCTCGCTGGTGTAGCGGCGCGTCAGGCGCTCCAGTTCGCCACGCGACAGGGTCTTGGGGTCGACTCGGATACCGCCCTTGGCGCCGCCGTAAGGCACATTCACCGCGGCATTCTTGATCGACATCCAGGCTGACAGGGCCATCACTTCGGACAGGGTCACATCCTGGTGAAAACGCACGCCGCCCTTGCCGGGGCCGCGCGAGGTGTTGTGCTGCACGCGGTAGCCCTCAAAGTGGGCCACGGTGCCGTTGTCCAGTTGGATCGGTACGTCCACGATCAGCGCGCGCTTGGGACGCTTCAGGGTCTCGGCCCAGCGCGCCAGGTGGCCCAGGTAGGGCGTGACACGGTCCACCTGTTGCAGGTAAATGCCCCAGGGGCCGAGGTGGTCGGCCTGCAGGTAGGAGGGCAGCGCATGGGTCGTGGCTGCTGGGTGTGCGGAAGACGCCGGTTTAGCGTGGTGTTGCGACATGAATGCTCCTTGTGGTTGTCGTCATGGCCCGCAATGTAGGCGCGCCATGACGACCTGTCCAAGGCCACTTCATTTGCAAACTATGCAAAAAATTAATAACGACGTCAGGCGCTGACGTTCAGGATGCGCCCGGTAGATTGTCCCTGGCTGTTCAGCACGGGGGCTGCATCGCCGTCTTGCTTGAGAGGGTTGCCACTCGCAGCAAACTTGGGGTTGGCTGCGGAGTACATGCGTTCCAGAAAATCTTGTGTGGCGGGCGGCACTTCGCTGCTGGGGCGACGCAGGGCGCTGGTGTAGGTGCTGTCCGCGCCTTGGCTGCGGGCACTGAGGCTACGGGCGGTCTGGTTGCGGTCTTGGGCCTCACGTTCTGCTTCATCGGCCTGCGCTCGCAGGTCGCTGGCCCGCGCTTCGGCCGAGTCGGCTTCACGCCGCGCTTGCTCGATGCGCGCCTTGCTCAGCGTCGCCTGCAAAGAAGGCGATGCCGAATTGGTGGCAGTGATGGCGACCATGGTCGCAGGTCCCGTGGCAGCTCAGGCGGTGACGTTGAGCAACCGGCCGGTGGTTTGGCCCTGGCTGTTGACCACCGGTTTGGGTTTGGGCTCTTCGGTTTTTTGGGGGGCGGTCGCTTTGGCTTGCGCTTCGCGCTGCTGTGTCTCCCGCACCTCCTGGGTGCGTTTGGCCGCTTGGGCCTGCTGCACCTGTTGTGGCTTGGCTTTGCTGACGTCCATACGAATCTCCCAAGGGTTGAATGCCTTGATTTTAGGCACTTCACCCCCGCATTTCAATGCTTTACACGGCCGCGTTTCTGCTAGCTCAGGCGTTGAATTGCAGTGCCGCCAGCCCGGCGTAGACACCGCCGCGTGCCACCAGCTCGGCGTGCGTGCCCTGTTCCACCAGCTTCCCGTGGTCCAGCACCACAATCAGGTCGGCCTTTTGCACCGTGGCCAGGCGGTGCGCAATGACCAGCGTGGTGCGGTCGCGCATGGCCGACTCCAACGCCGCCTGCACCATGCGTTCGCTCTCGGCGTCCAGTGCGCTGGTGGCTTCGTCCAGCAGCAGCAGGGGCGGGTTCTTCAGCATGGCGCGCGCAATCGCAATGCGCTGGCGCTGCCCGCCCGATAGGCGCACTCCACGTTCGCCCAAGAAGGTGTCGTAGCCCTGGGGCAGGGCGGTGATGAACTCGTGGGCAAATGCCGCTTGTGCGGCGGCCTTCACTTCGGCGTCGGTGGCATCGGGCTTGCCGTAGCGGATGTTTTCCAGCGCGCTGCTGGAGAAGATCACGGCGTCCTGCGGGACGATGCCTACGCGCTGGCGCAGCGCGTCCAGCGCCATGTCACGCGTGCCTACACCATCCAGCACAATGCCGCCGCTTTGCGGGTCGTAGTAGCGCAGCAGCAGCTGGAACACCGTGCTCTTGCCCGCCCCGCTGGGCCCGACAATGGCCACGGTCTGGCCGGGCAACACGTTCAGGCTGAAGTTTTGCAGCGCGGGCTGCAAGGGGCGCGAGGGGTAGTGGAAATCAATTGCTTCAAATTTGATACCGCTTCCCGCAGTGGGCATGGGCGCCAGAGCCGGTTTTGATGGTGAAGTGATAGGCGACTGGGTGCCCAGCAGCTCCATCAGGCGTTCGGTGGCGCCCGCCGCGCGCAGCAGGTCGCCATAGACCTCACCCAGCACGGCAAACGCGCTGGCCAGGATGATCACGTAGACCACGGTCTGGCCCAGGTGGCCGGCCGTGATGCGGCCCTCGGCCACGGCCTGTGTGCCCTGGTACAGCCCCCACAGCAGTGCCGCGCTGGTGGCGATGATGATGAAGGCCACCAGCATGGACCGCATCAGGCTGCGCTTGGTGGCAGTCTCGAAAGCGTTGTCGGTGGAGGTGACAAAACGCGCGGTCTCACGTCCTTCGGCGGTGTAGCTTTGCACCACGGGAATCGCGTTCAGTACTTCGGCTGCGATGGCGCTGGAGTCGGCAATGCGGTCTTGCGACGCACGGGAGAGCTTGCGCACGCGTCGGCCAAACCACAGGCTGGGCACTACCACCAAAACCAGCACCACCAGCACCTGCAGCATCACCACCGGGTTGGTCCAGACCAACACGCCCAGCGCGCCAATGCCCATCACCGCATTGCGCAGCCCCATGGAGAGCGACGAGCCCACCACGGTTTGCACCAGCGTGGTGTCGGCCGATAGGCGCGAGAGCACCTCGCCGGTTTGCGTAGTCTCAAAAAACTCGGGGCTCTGCTTGAGTACATGGCTGTAGACCGCATTGCGCAGGTCAGCGGTGACGCGCTCGCCCAGCCAGCTCACCATGTAAAAACGCGCTGCCGAAAACAGGCCCAGCGCCACGGCCACGGCGAACAGCGCCGCAAAATGCTCGCGCAGCGCCATCACCTGCGCGCCCTTGTCGGCCTGCACCAGCCCACCATCAATCAAGCTGCGCAGCGCCAGCGGGAAGGCCAGCGTGGCGCCCGCCGCCAGCACCAGAAACACCAGCGCCATGCCGATACGACCCCGGTAGGGCCGCAGAAACGGCAGCAGGCCGGAGAGGGATTTGGGATTGCTGGCTTTGGGGCGGTCGGAGGAGGTCATGGCAGCCTAGGTGGGGGCGAGGGCGGTGGAGGCAAGGTGGGCCGAGAAATATAAGGAAATATGCCTCTGGCGCCCGTGATTATTGCGCGGGCAGCTACTAAATTTGTAGCGGTTGTTTTTCACTTTGTTGCGGTATGTTGCAGCCCGGCTAGAGTTTTAGCGCCGCCGCGTACCCCGTCATCTCCAGGTGACCGCGCCCTACCAGCTTGCCGTTGCTGTCCCACACCTCGCTCAGGCCTTCCCAGTAGATGGCGCCCGTGGAGCCGCGGCTGTCGAGTTCCTGGTTGTCGATGACGGCCTTCACCGTGTAGTAGTCGGCGGGGGTGCGCACCACCCACTCCACAGGGTAGCTGGCCTTGCTCAGAGGGCTGCGCCAGCTGCGCACGGGTTTGAACAGCACCTCGCCGCGTGTAAACGCATAGCGTGCTCCTGCCGCGCTGCGGAACGAACCACCGTCCCACAACACGCCGCCTTGCCGGTCGCGCAGCTGAAACGCGGTGAGCGCGCTGCCGTCGAACAGGTTGATGCCGATCCAGTCCCAGCCCACCGCCTGCGGGTGCAGCACTTCCTGGCTCCATTCATGGTCCAGCCAGGCGGTGCTGCCGGCTTCCAACACACGTGTTTTCCCCTGCAGCGTGATGCTGCCGCGCACCTGCAGCTGCGGCTCGCTGTAGTAGTAGCTGGCCTGTTTTTCTTCCGGCCCTTTGCGCGAAAGGCCGTCTTTCCCTTGCAGCAGCACGGGCTGGGTGGTGTTGATGTTCAGAGCCAGTGTGAAGTCGCCTGCAGGAATCTGTGCCTGCAGGTCAGTGCCCTGTCGCTGCAAAGACCAATCGCGCAGCTGCACGCCCGTGTCCTGTGCGCTGGCCGATGCCGTATCCGCCGGGTTGCTACCTGCGGCCTCGCCAGACCAGCGGGCAATGCGCTGGTCGTGCCACAGTTTCTTGCCCGCCACATCGGTCACGGCGGCGTGGGCAAACAGCAATTGCCTGGCGGCCAGGCGCGATGGCATGTCCTGCGTGGCCGCCACGCGGCTGCGGAAAAACGTGACCTGAAACCCCATCGCCGCAGCTTGGCCCGCCACGTTGGCATAACCCGTGAGGTACCACCACTCGGTGGCAAAGTTGTTGTGGCTCCCCGCATCGCGTGGAAAAGTGAGGCGCTTGGCAGGCAGTGCCCATGCACGGGGCAGCAGGCTGCCCAACAGGGGCGCAGCCAAGGCGGCACGCCGCGTGATCATGGCTGCAACAACCGCACTCAGCGGTTGCCCGCAGGGGCCATGCGCTGTGCAACGCTGGGCGAAGGCTTGCCCGACAGTGCATCCAGGCGCTGGCCCATGGCAGCCTCCAACTGGTCCAGCCGCACTTGGGTGGCAGGGTGGGTGCTCAGCGCCAGGGTGAACACCGGGTTGTCCGGTTTCGCAGTGCGCAATTGCTGCAACACCGCCACCAGGCCATAGGGATCAAAACCCGCACGTGCGGCCAAGGCCACGCCGCTGCGGTCAGCATCAAACTCGTCGCTCTGGTCCAGGCCCTTGGAATACACCTCGCGCCCCAGCGCCAGCAGTTGGGCCGACAGCGCGCCTTGCGCGTTGTTGCCCAGTTGCGACGCAATGGCACGGGTCAGCAGGCCGGTTTGCGCCGACTTGCGCATGGCGGCCAAATGGTGTTTGGCCACCACGTGGTGGATCTCGTGCGCCACGATGCCAGCCAGCTCGGACTCATCGGCCACCGAATCCACCAAACCCTTGGTCACAAACACATAACCGCCTGGCGCGGCAAAGGCGTTGTAGCCCGTGTCGTCCAACACGGCAAAAGTCCAGGGCAGGTTGGGCCGGTCGGACTGCAGGCTGATCCAGCGGCCCAGGCGGTTCACATAGCGCTGCAGGGCCACATCCCTGTGCAGGGGCTTGGCGCCCAGCAGCACCGCGGCGAGCTGGCGGCCCATCTCGATTTCCTTGGGCTCGTCGATCTGTTCCATCGATTGCGAGAGCAGGCCGACCAGGTCCGTGTTGTTGGCCGCAGCCGCAGGGGCGCTGTTGTTGCCGGCTGCATTGGGCTTGAGGATGTTTTGCAGCAGGCCGCCCAGCATCTTGCCGGGGTCTTGCGCCAGTGCAGCGTGGGGCAGGGTGGCGAAGCACAGCGCCCACCCCAGAGCGGCGAGGGTGTGTTTCATGGCGAGAATCCCGCGTTGGTGTTGTTGGCCGGGGCGGGAGGCGCAGGCACCGGCAGCGCGTCCACCGTGTGGGCGCTCAGGCCTGCCTCGGTGGCAAAACGTTTGGCTTGGGTGGCGTCCTGGCGCAGACCCTCCGCCTGCGCCAGGGCGGCGAGATTGGGTTGGGCGTTGGCAATGTCTTCGGCCCCAAGGCCGCGAATGCCCACCGTGGCGGTGGTGCCACTGGTGTTCTGGTTTTGCGCGCTGCCGCGGTTGAACAGGTTCGAGAGACCGCGCAGGGCGCCGGTGGCTGCACTGGCTACGCTGCTCTGCTCGGTGGCAGGGCCCACGTCAAACAGGTGGATCCAGCCACTGGCACCTGCCGCCGTTTTGACCTGCACCCAAGCACCCTGGCGCGTGGGCTGGCGGGTCAGGGCGGTTTGGGCGGGCAGGGTGGCCAGGGCGGTCGCGCTCTCGGCCGGGCCCTCGCGCAGCGTGGTCTGGCGCTTGGTGAACAGTGCGTCCTGCGCCTGGGCCGACAGGCTGCCTAGCAGGGCCAGCACCAGCAGGGCTGGGGTAAGAGGGTTACGCATGCGTGCCATTGTCGGGGAAGGTCTGCAGCGCGGCAATGGCTCAGTCCGGATGGGCGTTGGTTTCCGGGTCGGGCACCTCGCCAATGGCGGTGCGGGTGATGGCGGCTTGCGCCATCAGCCACTGGCAAAACGCCTGGATTTCGGGGCGTGCGCCACTGCGTGGGCCCACAATTAAAAAATACACCAGCGGCGTGTCGATGCGGCCGTTGGGCAGCACCTCCACCAGGTCGCCACTGGCCAGGCTGTCGGCCACCAGCGGCATGCGCGCCAGCGCCACGCCCTGGCCGGTGAGTGCGGCCTGCACGATCTGGTGCGCGTAGTTGAAGTACATCCAGCGCTTGGGCTCCAGCTTGGGCAAGTCGTTGCCGTCCAGCCAGCGCCGCCAGGTCAGCCATTCCAGGTTTTGGTGGCGGTGGCTGTCGCTGGCTTCCAGCAGGGCAAAGCGGTTCAGGTCGGCGGCCTTGCGCAGCGGTGGCCCGCTTTTCAGCAGCCAGGGGCTGGCCACAGGGGTGAGCTGTTCGCCAAACAGCCGTACGGCATCGGAGCCGACGTTACCCGGGCGGGTGTAACGGATGGCCAGGTCCACATCGCTGGTGTCCAGGTCCACCGGGTTGTCGGTGGCGTCCAGGCGGATGTCGATGTCGGGGTACTCGGCCTGGAAGGCTTCAAGCCGCGGGATCAACCACATCGACGCAAACGAAGCCCAGGTGGAAATGGCCACACTTTTGCGCCCCGCCGTGCGGCGGATCAGGCGCACCGCGCTGTCCACCCGCTCCAGCGAAGGCACCACGGCGCGCAACAATTGGCTGCCCGCACTGGTCAGCTCCACGGCGCGGGTGTGGCGCAAAAACAGGGGTACACCAACTTCCTCTTCCAACGCTTGCACCTGGCGGCTCACCGCGCTCTGCGTCAGCGACAGCTCCTCCGCCGCCGCCCGGAAATTGAGGTGGCGGGCCACCGCCTCCAGGGCGCGCAAATGGCCCACGGCAATCGGCCGGGTGCGCAGACGGATCTCGGTGCTGGAGGGTGCGGCGTTGGACATGGCGAAATGGATTGATGCGGGAATGGAATGAATAGCATAGCCCGATTTCATTGGACGCTGCAGGCGCGCGGGCAGATCATTCATTGCCCAACCACCTTTTTAAGGAGCCCACCATGTCCGTCCAAAGCCCGTCCCCGCAACCATCCCTGTCCTCATTTGTGTCCGATGCCTTGTCCGGCCCCCGCCTGTCAGCGCCCCAAGACCCCATGGCCGAGCTGACGCTCGACGCGATGGCGATCACCGAGGAGGCGCCCTGGGTCCTGCCCAAGGGCCGTGCCGTGACCGTGCGGCCGCGCACCGCTGGTGTGCTGCGTGTGGTGTCAGGCCGTGCCTGGGCCACGCTGGATGTGTCGCGCCACACCCCGCTATTGGAAACCGGTGACCATTTCGTGGCGTTGGGCCATGACTTGCAATTGCGCGCCGGGCAGCGTGTGGTGGTGGAGGCGTGGCCGTACAAGGGACAAGAGGGCATTCAGCTGCAATGGGTGGCACAGCCGCAGACTTGCCTGGTGACGCGATTCCAGACCAATGTGGTGCAACCCCTGCGTGATGTGGGGCAAGGCCTGGGCCTGGTGGTCCGCGCCTTGGGCCGTCTGGTGGCGGGGCTGGCGAACTATGCCAACCTCCTGACCGCCGGCCGTGGTCGTGTGCTGCAAGGGCTGGAGTCCAACGCGCCGTAACTTTTCAGGCGCTGTCGCGAAGTTGCAGCGTGTAGCCCAGGTTGACGCAAGGTGAGGCAACCGTCTCACCTTGCATCAGCGCCACCAGCATCTGCCCCGCGGCCTGGCCGATCTCGGCGCGCGGGGTGCGCACGGTGGTCAGCGGCGGCAGCATCTGGTCGCTGCCGGTCAGGTCGTTGAAGCCCGCAATCGCCACCCGCTGTGGCACCGAAATGCCCAGGCGCAGTGCCGCCAGCAAGGCACCCTGGGCCAGGTCGTCGTTGCAGAAAAAGATGGCGTCCACCGGCGGTTGCTGCCCCATGATTTGCTCAAACATGCGGGCTCCCAGTGACAGCGAGGAGGGCGCCGGGTTCAACCATTCCAGCGTTGCGTCGTAGCGGCCTGCCGCCTGCAAGGCCTGGCGCCAGCCCTCCAGGCGCTGCAGGGCGCGTGGGTCCAGTTGGGCGGCAGCAAAGGCAATGCGCCGATGGCCTTGGTCCAGCAGGTGCTGCGTCAGGTCGTGGCCCGCGTCGCGCTGTGAGAAGCCCACGCAGTAGGCCCCTTCGGGGGCTTCGGCGGTCATCAGGTGTACACAAGGCACCCCGCTTTGGGCGATCAGCCCGCGTGTGGCGTCGCTGCGTTCCAGCCCGGTGACGATGAGCCCGGCCGGTCGGTGCAACAGTTGTTCGCGCAGCAGGCTTTCTTCTTCACTCGCGTCGTAGTGGGTGATGCCAATCAGTGCCTGGTACCCCGCTTGGCGCAGGGTTTGCTGCAAAGTCTCCAGCACATCCACAAACAGCGCGTTCGACAGCATCGGAATCAGAACCGCCACGTGGCTGCTTTGGCCCGAGGCCAAGGCCCGTGCGGCGGGGTTGGGCACATAACCCAGCTTGTGGGCCGCTGCCTGCACCTTGGCCACCAGCTCGGGCGCTACGGCCCGTTCGCCGCGCAGTGCGCGTGACACGGTAATGGGGCTGACACCGGCCAGATGCGCCACGTCGGAGAGCGTGACGCGGCCAGTGGCGCGGGGGCGGATGGGGACTGTCATGGCCTAGGGAAACTACTGAATGGCATGCAAATATCTTCGCATAGGATAGCGCTATCCTGCATGGGATGGGTCGCGGACAAACCCCTAAGCTGGGCGTTCACTCTGAAAAGTGGACCGAAATCCGCCATGCAGCATTTATTTGGTTATTTTTGGATAGCGCTATCCGATTTGCGAGGTTTATGCATTCCATCGTCATCATGGGCGTCTCCGGCTGCGGAAAATCCAGTCTGGGTGAGGCCGTGGCCCTGGCCACCGGCCTGCCGCTGGTGGAGGGCGACCACTACCACAGCACGGCCAATCGCGACAAGATGGCCCGCGGCATTGCGCTGACCGACGTTGACCGCGCGGACTGGCTGGCCACCCTGGGGGCTCAGTTGCAGGCCCGACCTGCCGGCGCGGTGGTGACTTGTTCGGCCCTCAAACGTGCCTACCGCAACCGTCTGCGCCAAGCCGCGCCGAATCTGCGCTTTGTGTTTCTGGAGATTGGCAAGGCCGAGGCGCTGGCCCGCGTCGGGGCACGTGCTGCGCATTTCTTTTCCACCAGCCTGGTGGACAACCAGTTCGCCACACTCGAATCGCCCGTGGGCGAGGCCGGTGTGTTGCGCCTGGATGCCACCCTTCCCCTGGCCCAACTGCAGACCATGGTCACCGAATGGTTGTCCGCAACGCAGGAGCCTGCATGACCGAACCCGTCCAAGACCCGGCCGCAGCGCCCGGCAAGTTTGTTCAGCTGACCCACGTGCTGTTGGCGCTTTGCCTGGGCGTGATGGCGGTGTCCGTATTCGTGAACGTGGTGTTGCGCTACGGCTTTGGTAGCGGCGTGGCTGGCAGTGAAGAGCTGTCGCGCCTGCTGTTTGTCTGGATGGTGTTCATCGGTGCCACAGCCGCCTACCCGGCTGGGGAGCACATGGCGTTCACCAGCCTGGTGGCGATGTTGCAGAAGAGACCGCTGGCACTGGCGCTGATGACGGCGGTGATCCGTGTGCTGGTGTTGCTGGCCTGTGTGCTGCTGGGCCGCGGGGCCTGGCAACAGGTCGTGGTGGGGATAGACAGCTACTCCGTGGTGATGGGTTACCCCACTGCGCTGTTGCCTCTGCCGGCCCTGCTGTGCGCCATCGCCATTGGCGCCATGGCCCTGTGGGAATTGCTACAACGCACGCCCCTGGACCTCGGTCACGGCGCGGAAGTGGAATAGATATGGATATGCACCCCCCCGTTCACATTCGTTCACTGCCCCTGCAGGGCGCCGCAGTCTTTCTTCAGGCGGCGCGCCGGAGGTTGCATGTCTAACGAAGGTCTCGCATTCATTGTGTTTTGCGTCGGCATGCTGGCGCTCATGGGCATTGGCATGAACATGGCCCTGTCGCTGGTGCTGACCGGGGCCGCGATGGCCTGGGTGCTGGACTTCTGGGACACGCAGCTGCTGGCACAAAACCTGGTGGCGGGGGTGGACAGTTTTGCGCTGCTGGCCGTGCCCTTCTTCATCCTGGCCGGCGAGCTGATGAACACCGGCGGTATCAGCCGGCGCATCATCACCATGGCGCAGGCCTGGGTGGGGCACATCCGGGGTGGCCTGGGCTTTGTGGCCATTGGCGCGGCGGTGCTGATGGCCAGCATGAGTGGTTCTGCCCTGGCCGACACGGCCGCACTGGCGACCATCCTCATGCCCATGATGCGCCAGCAGGGTTACCCCATGCACACCTCGGCGGGGCTGATTGCCTCGGGCGGCATCATCGCGCCCATCATTCCGCCCAGCATGCCGTTTGTGATCTACGGCGTGACCACCAACACCTCGATCTCGTCGCTGTTCCTCTCGGGCATCGTGCCCGGCCTCATCATGGGGGTCGGCCTGATCGTGGCCTGGAAGCTGGTGCTGCGCAAAATCGATTTGCCCGAAGGCCAGCCGCTGCCCATGCGTGAACGCCTGCAAGCCACGCGCAAGGCGTTCTGGGCACTGCTGATGCCGCTGATCATCATTGGTGGCATGAAGAGCGGTGTGTTCACACCCACCGAAGCCGCGGTGGTGGCCGCGTTCTATGCGCTGGTGGTCGCCCTGTTCATCCACCGCGAGATGAAAATTTCGGCGGTCTACGGCGTGCTGGTGCGCGCGGCCAAGACCACGGCCATCGTGATGTTCCTGTGTGCCGGTGCGCAAGTGGCCAGCTACATGATCACGCTGGCTGATTTGCCCAATGTGCTGACCGGCTGGCTGGGCCCGCTGGTGGAGAGCCCACGCCTCCTGATGGTGGTGATGATGCTGGTACTCATTCTGGTGGGCACCGCGCTGGACCTCACGCCCACCATCCTGATCTTTGCGCCCGTGATGTTGCCGATTGCCGTGAAGGCTGGCATTGACCCGGTGTACTTCGGTCTGATGTTTGTGCTCAACGGCGCCATTGGTCTCATCACACCACCGGTGGGTACGGTGCTCAATGTGGTGGCCGGGGTGGGGCGGCTGCCGCTGCACCAGGTCATCAAGGGCGTGAACCCTTTCCTCATCACCTACACGCTGATCCTGTTCCTGTTCGTCCTGTTCCCGCAAATCGTGACCGCACCGGTGGCGTGGATGCGTTGACTTCCGTTCTTTTGTTCCCGCTCTGTTCCCGTTTTCTTCCACAACAACACCCAGGAGACATTCCATGAAAGCTTCCACCACCCTGATCCGCCGCGCCGTGCTGGCCGTGGCCGGTGCCGCCGTGTTCAGCGCTGCCTTGCCCGCGCTGGCGCAAGACATCAAACCGCGCCTGATCCGTTTTGGCTATGGCCTCAACGAGCAAAGCAACCAGGGCCGTGCGTCCAAGGTGTTTGCCGAGGCGGTGGAAAAGGCTTCGGGCGGCAAGATGAAGGTGCGCACGATTGGTGCCTCCGCACTGGGTCCCGATGTGCAGATGCAGAACTCGCTGATTGGCGGCGCGCAGGAAATGATGGTCGGGTCGACGGCCACGCTGGTCGGCATCACCAAGGAAATGGCGCTGTGGGATACGCCCTTTTTGATCAGCAACGCCAAGGAAGCCGATGCGCTGCTGGACGGCCCCATTGGCGACAAAATCCGCGCCAAGCTGCAGGAAAAAGGCCTGGTGGGCCTGGCCTACTGGGAGAACGGTTTTCGCAACCTGACCAACAGCAAGCGCGCCATCAACAAGGTGGAAGACCTGGACGGCATCAAGCTGCGGGTGATGCAAAACAATGTGTTCCTCAACAGCTTCAAGACCCTGGGTGCCAACGCCGTGCCCATGGCGTTTTCTGAGTTGTTCAGCGCGCTGGAAACCAACACCGTGGACGGCCAGGAAAACCCCTTCAACACCATCCTGTCGAGCAAGTTCTACGAAGTGCAAAAGTACATGACGGTGACCAACCACGTGTACAGCCCCTGGATCGTGATGGTCAGCAAGAAATGGTGGGACCAGCTGTCCAAGGACGAACAAAAGATCCTCAGCGACGCCGCCAAGCTGAGCCGCGACTTTGAACGCAAGGACACCCGCGACGAAGCCTCCCGGGCCGTTGCCGACTTGAAGGCCAAGGGCATGCAGGTGAATGAGCTGTCGCCCGCCGAGTCCGCCCGCATGCGTGACAAGCTGACCCGCGTGTACGCCCAGATCGGTGCCGACATTGGCATGGACCTGTGGAACGAAGCGCAGGCCGAGCTGGTCAAGATCCGCGCCAAGAAATAAGCGCAGCCACGTGGTGGTGGGGCAGGGCTTACCAGTCCTCTTTCACCGCCATCACTGCATCGCGCCCCGCAGCGGCCTGGCCTGACAGCCAGGCCGTTGTTGTTCCGGCCACCACCACAGCGGCCGCCAGCGCCGCCAGCCGGCCCCAGGGTAGGGCCAGTTCCATGGTCCAGTGGAAGCTCTGCGGGTTCACCACATGCACCAGCACCACGGCCACCGCCAGGCCCAGCGCCACGCCGGCCAACGCACCCAGCGCAGTCCAGGCCGCGCCCTCCAGCGCCACCACGCGCAGGATTTGCCGCCGCGTGAGCCCCAGGTGCACCAACAGGCCAAACTCCTTGCGCCGCGCCAGCACCTGCGCACTGAAGCTGGCCGCTACGCCAAACAGGCCAATGCCAATGGCCACCGCCTGCAGCCAGTAGGTCACGGCAAAGCTGCGGTCAAAAATCTTCAGGCTGGTGGCGCGAATCTCGCGGGCGGAGCCAAACTCCAGCAAGTTGCCCGCCGCACCATCGGGTGTGTGGGCCAGTTGGTTGGCCAGCGCGCGCAATTGTTCTTGTACCTGCGGCACATCCGCCTCCGGGTGCAACCAGAAGGCGATGTCGTTGACCCGCGTGTCGCGGCTGTAGCGTGCAAAGTCGGCCGGGTCCATGGCCACGGTGCCAAACTGGCGGGCATAGTCGCGCCACACGCCTGCTACAAAAAAGATAGCTGTTTGCGCAGATTCCACGGGGGCTGGAGGCCTAAATGATGCTGAAAGTGCAGGCAAATCCCGTCCCAGTCGCGCCGCATACAGGTCCAGCATGGCCTCGCTCACGTACACACCCACGCGCCCGGCAGGCACTGGCACCGGGTTGCCCACCGAGGGCAGGTTCAGTGCGCCCGTTTGGGCGTCGCGCAGCGGGCGCACCAGCAACGCAATGGCGGGTTGGGCCGGGTCCAGCGTGAGGGACAGCGTGCGCTGCGTGCTCAAACGCTCCACGCCCGGCACCTGCGCCGCACCCTGCACGAAAGCGGGGTCAAAGTAGGCTGCCTCGGTGGTACTGCCGCTGGTGCCGGTGCGCACATACAAGGCGGCGGGCAGCACCACATCCAGCCAGTCGGTCACCGAGGTGCGAAAGCTTGCCACCATCACGGTCAGTGCCACCGCTAGGCTCAGCGATGCCACCACACCACTCACCGCCACCGCCGCACTTTCGCGCACTCGGCGCGCACGCTCCACCGCCAGCAGCGGCAGGGCACGGCGCGCCACGAAGGGGGCCACCCCGTCCAGCACCCAGCCCACGGCGGCGGGCAGCGCGGTGATGCCACCCAGCAGCAAACACGCCACGCTCAGGTAGGCCGCCAGCGGGATCTCCCACACCGGGGGCAGCAGCGCCAGCAGGCCACCCGCCACCAGCAGCGCCGCGCCCAGCCAGGCCCGGTGGTGGCTCGCATCCGGCGCGCCCAGGCCCTTGAGCGTTTGCGCCGGGGGCAGCTGCTGCGCCAGCCGGGCCGGTGCCCAGGCGCCTACCAGCGCGGCGGCCACGCCCAGCAGGCCAAACACCAGCGCGGCCGCACCGCTCCATTGCAAAGCAGGGGTGCTGCCCGCAAAAAAACCACCCCCCAGGTCACCGCCCAGCAGGCGCAGCGCAAGTGCGGCCAACGCGCTGCCCAGCGCCAGGCCCAGCAAGCTGCCCACGCTGCCCAGCGCCGCGGCTTCCAGCAGCACCAGCTGCAACCGTTGCCGGCCGGTCAGGCCCAGCACGCCCAACAGCGCAAACTGCTGCGCCCGCCGCGCCACGCTGAGGGCCAGCACCGAGAACACCAGAAAGCCCCCGGTGAACAGTGCCACCAGCGCCAGCACGGTCAGGTTCACGCGGTAGGCGCGTGACAGGTTGCTGATGCGTTCCACCGCGTCGCCGGGCGCGCGCAGCGTGGCACCGGCGGGCCAGTCGGCGGCCTCTGTGACGTCGCGCACAAATTGGGCACGGTCCACGCCCGCACGCAGCCGCACATCCACACGGCTCAGGTCGCTGCGGCCAAACAGGCTTTGCACGGCGGCAATGTCCATCACCGCTAGCGGGGCACCCCCCGCGGCCACGCTGCCCGCTACCTGCAGGGTGTGCAGGCCCAGGCCGTGCTGCAACTGCACCGTGGCACCGGGCAAGGCCTGGCGCGCCAGCGGGTTCAGAAACACCGTGTCGGGGGCGAAGAAGGCCAGTCGGTCGGCATTGGCAGCGGGCAGGGGCAACAGGTCAGGCGCCACCGCGGCCACTTGCAGCGCGTCCACGCCCACCACACGCAGCAGGGTTTTTTGGCCCGCGTGGATGGCATAGGTGCTGAGCTCCAGTACCGGTGCCGCCACCGCCACGTCGGGGTGCTGCAGCAGCTGGCCCCACAGAGCCAGGTCCACACTGCTGGCGCTGCCAGCTGCGGTGCGCAGTTCCAGGTCGGGCTGGCCACCCACCGAACGCACGGCCTGCGAAAACTCGTCCAGCGCCGATGCGTTGATCAGGTGCACTGCAAACGCCAGGGCCACCCCCAGCATCACCGACACCACGGCCGCCGCATTGCGCCAGGGGTGCTGGCGCAGCTCCTGCCAGGAGAAAGTGGTGAGCAAAGGTAGCAGCATGGGCCTAGCCTAGCGCAAAGTGTCTTGGCCGGTGGTTACCATGCGCGCAGTGGCCGCCATCGGCTGCACAGGGGACTGCTGTATGACGCATGAAGACACTGACACCCTCGCCGCTGCGGACCCGGTGGCGGAACGCTGGGTCCAGCGTGCTGCGCTGGCCGGGGCGGCTGGCCTGCTGGCCGCCTGTTCTACACCCGGGGGGCGGTTGTTGCAGCGCCCGGGCCAGCAGTACAGCCGTGCCCACACGCCCGAAGACGCCGCGCGCTTTTTGTTGCAGGCGCAGTTTTCGGCGTCGGACGCCGAGATCGCCGCCGTGCAGCAACACAGCTATGCCGACTGGCTGGCCCAGCAGTTGGACGCGCCCCAGGGCCAGACTGGCTGGGACTGGCTCAATGAGCGCGGCTATGGCGCGATTGACAACACCACACGCTACTTCGACCATTTCTACCCCGGCGACTACATGGTCTGGAACCAGCTCATGACCGCACCCGACGCGGTGCGCAAGCGGCTGACGCTCGCACTGTCCGAGTTTTTTGTGGTCTCGCTCACGGGGCTGGACTTTGCCTGGCGCAGCCACGCCCTGGCGCACTACTGGGACACGCTGGCGCGCCACGCGCTGGGCAACTTCCGCACGCTGCTGGAAGAGGTGACGCTGAACCCCGCCATGGGCCACTACCTCAACACCAAGGGCAACCAGAAAGAGAACGCCGCCACCGGCCGCGTGCCCGATGAAAACTATGCGCGTGAAGTCATGCAGCTCTTCACCATCGGCCTGGTGCAGCTCAACGCCGATGGCAGTGAGAAGACCGGAACCAATGGACAGCGGCTGGAGACCTATAGCCAAAACGATGTAACGCAACTGGCACGTGTGTTCACCGGTTACGACTTCGACCAGCGGCAGAACGTGACCGTAGTGCTGGACCCTGAGGGCAAGCGCAAGGTGGGCAATACCAACTTTGCCAAACAACGCATGGCGTTTGCCGCCAATCGCCATTCGGAGCAGGCCGTGCACTTTCTGGGCACCAGCATTGCGGCCAACACACCGGGTGCGGATGCACTCAAGAAGGCGCTCGACACCTTGTTTCTGCATCCCAATGTAGGCCCTTTCTTTGGCAAACAGATGATCCAGCGCCTGGTCACCAGCAACCCTAGCCCGGCCTACGTGGCGCGTGTAAGTGCTGCCTTTGCCGACAACGGCAGGGGCGTGCGGGGCGACTTGCGCGCGGTGTTCGCCGCCATCCTGCTCGACGACGAAGCGCGCAGTCCTGCCGGGCTGCGCGACCCGCAGTTTGGCCGCCTGCGCGAGCCCATGCTGCGCCTGGTGCAGTGGGGCCGCACCTTTGGCATCACCTCGGCCCAGGGCAGCTGGAAGATCGGCGACCTCAGCAATCCGGCGACCCAACTGGGCCAGAGTCCGCTGCGCTCGCCTTCGGTGTTCAACTTCTTCCGCCCCGGTTATGTGCCGCCCGCTACCCAGATGGCTGCGGCCGGCGCATCGGCACCCGAGTTCCAGATCGTCACCGAGAGCAGCGTGGCGGGTTACATCAACTACCTGCAAGGTGTGGTGCGCAATGGCATTTTTGTGAATGATCCCGACTTGCCCCACAACGTGAACAACTCCAGGAATCCCAAGCGTGGTTTCGACATCCAGGCCCGCTACACGCCTGAACTGGCACTGGCACCCGATGCGAAGGCGCTGGTGGCGCGGCTGAACCTGTTGTTGTGCGCGGGCCAGCTGCCCGCGGCCCTGCAGGCCCGCATGGTGACCGCCTTGAACGCCACACCGCTTAACGCGACCAGTCCGCTCGACAAACGTCTGGACCGTGTGGCCGCCGCCGTGCTGCTGACCATGGCCGCGCCCCAGTACCTGGTGCAGAAATAGGAGCCCACCATGCACTTGCTCCAACCGCACCTCCACACCCGCCGCGCTTTCCTGCAACGTGCAGGCCAGCTCACTTTGGCAGGCACCGCCTTGCCTACGGCGCTCAACCTCGCTGCTCTGGGCGACGCGGCAGCTGCCACGGCCACCGACTACAAAGCCCTGGTCTGTGTCTTCCTCTACGGTGGTAACGATTACGCCAACACCGTGGTCACCTTCGACCCCGCCAGCTACGCCCAGTACGCCACCGTGCGTGGCGGAGTGGGCGAGGCCGGTGGCGGCATTGCGCTGGCGCGTGCTGACCTGCAGCGCACGCTGCTGCAGCCCGGTACGCCGCTGGCAGAAGGACGGCAGTACGCGCTGCACCCCGCCATGACGGGATTGGCCGATCTGTTCAACACGGGTCAGGCCGCGGTGCAGCTCAATGTCGGGCCGCTGGTGGTGCCGCTCACACGTGCGCAATTCAACAGCGCGGACCGCAAGACCTACCCGCTGCCCCCCAAGCTGTTTTCGCACAACGACCAGCAGTCCGTCTGGCAGTCGTCCTCGCCCGAGGGCTCCACCGTGGGTTGGGGTGGGCATCTGGGGGATCTGGCGCTGCGCAGCAATGCCAAGTCCTTGTTTACCTGCATGTCGGTCACTGGCAATGCCGTGTTCCTGTCGGGTGACTCGGCGTTGCAGTACCAGGTCAGCACCGGTGGTGCGGTGCGTGTACGCGCGGCCACCGACAACGCGGTCTACGGCTCCAGAGCCGTGAAGAACCTGCTCTCCGAAATGATCTCCGAGCCCAGCGCCCATCCACTGGAAAACGAATACGTACGTGTCATGCAACGCTCGCGTGAGGCCGAGGTGCATGTGGCCGCCGCGCTGGCCGGCAGCCAGAGTGGGGGCGCTACGCCGCTGACGACCGAGTTCCCCACCAACAACCCGCTGGCCGACCAGTTGAAGATGGTGGCGCGCCTGATCCAGGGCCGCGATGTGTTGGGCGCCAAGCGCCAGGTGTTCATGGTGTCACTGGGTGGCTTTGACCTGCACGACAACCTGATTGCACAGCAGCCCGTGCTGATGGGGCGCGTGAGCGAGGCCATGGCGGCGTTTTACCGCGCCACCGTGGAGCTGGGTGTGGCGCAGAACGTGACAGCGTTTACGGCCTCCGACTTCGGCCGCACGCTCACCTCCAATGGCGACGGTTCCGACCACGGCTGGGGTGGCCACCATCTGGTGGTGGGCGGCGCCGTCAAAGGCCGCGCCTTCTATGGCGCACCGCCGCCCGTCAGCGTGGGCAACACCGGCGCACCACAAGACCAGTGGCACGTCGGCCAGGGGCGCCTGCTGCCCAGCACCTCGGTGGACCAGTACGCCGCCACGCTGGCGCGCTGGTTTGGTGTGGGTCCTCTGGAGCTGAACGGCATCTTGCCGAACCTGCGGCAGTTTGGCGCCGCCGCCGGGCGGGCCGACTATCCTGTGGATTTGGGATTTATGGGAATGCCTGCATGAGAGTGATGGTGTTGGGTGGGTATGGAAATTTTGGTGCACGCATTTGCCGCGCGCTGGCGGCTGACCGTTCGGTGGCCTTGCTGGTGGCCGGGCGTGATGCCGGTCGGGCGTCTGCGCTGGCTGCCGAACTCGACCAAGCCCATGGCACGGGTGCCAGCGCTGCGGTGGTGGATTGCCAGAGTCCAAATTTCTCGCAGACCTTGCGCAAGCACCAGGTGGAGCTGCTGATCCACACCGCAGGCCCGTTTCAAGGCCAAGACTATGCGGTGGCCCGGGCGTGTGCAGAGGCCGGTGCGCACTACATCGACCTGGCCGATGGCCGCCGTTTTGTGGGTGACTTCGCCTCCGCCATGCAGGTCCCGTTTGTCGCGGCCAATCGGGTTGCGATCACGGGTGCCAGCACGGTGCCGGCCTTGTCGTCTGCCGTGGTGGATTCCCTGTGCGGTGGCTGGCAGCGCATCGACAGCATCGATATCTGCATCGCCCCGGCCCAAACCGCACCACGGGGAGTGGCTACGTTGGCGGCGGTACTGAGTTACTGTGGTGCTCCCATCCAGGTGTGGAACGGTGGCCAGTGGCAGGCGCAGATGGGTTGGAGCCGTCCGCAGCGCGTGGCGTTTCAGCGCTTGAAACCCCGGCTGGGTGCCGTGTGCGACATCCCGGATCTGGAGCTGTTCCCCGCGCACTACCGGGTGCAAGACCGCATGGTGTTTCGCGCCGCGCTGGAGGTGGGGCTGTCGCAGTGGGCCTTCGCGTTTCTGGCGTGGCTGCGGGAACATGGGCTGTTGAAGAATCCGTCCTCGTTGGCCGGGTTGCTCAATGCAGGCGCCAAACTGTTTGACCCGCTGGGCTCTGCGCTGGGGGGGATGGTGGTGCGCGTGGCGGGTGTGAACGCGGATGGTGTATCGGTCCGGCGTGCCTGGCACATCGCCGCCGACCGGGACCATGGCCCCGAGATCCCTTGCATGGCCGCCATTCTGCTGGCCCGCCGGCTTGCCGCAGGGGAGTCCATGCAAGCTGGTGCCCGCGCCTGCGTGGGCCTGCATGCGCTGCGCGAATTCACCCCCGAGTTCGCCAAGTGGGGCATGGTGAGCGATGTGGTGGACGAGGGCTGAGCCATGGGACACGCTGAGTCGCGTTGGCTGCGTTACAGCCTGATTTTTGTGTGGTTGACTACCGCAGTGGTCAGCGTGCAGGAGTTGCAGGGCCAAAGCCGCATGCTGCTGGCGGCCAGCGGTGTGACGGATGTGCGCCTGGCCAATCTCCTGGTGTGGGCGGGGGCTGCCGTGGATGCCGTGTTGGGACTGCTCTTGCTGGTGTGGCCGGTACGGCGTGTCTACGGCCTGACCCTGCTGGTGATGCTGGGCATGACCGTGGTGGCCACTTTCATGCAGCCTGCGCTGTGGTTGCATCCGCTGGGGCCCTTGACCAAGAACGTGCCCATTGCCGTGGTGTTGTGGATATTGATGCGGAGGTCGCAGTGAGCCTGTATGTATTCCTGAAGTGGGTGCACATCCTGTCCAGTGTTGTGCTGGTGGGTACCGGGTTTGGCACCGCGTTTTTCTTCTTCTATGCCAACCGCAGCGGCGTGGTGGCCGCGCAGGCCGTCGTGTCGCGTCTGGTGGTGCGGGCCGACACCTGGTTCACTTCGCCCGCCGTGGTGATCCAGCCCATCACGGGGCTGTGGATGGCCTATTTGGTGGGCTACCCCTGGACTACGCCGTGGCTGATCGCAGCGGTAGCGCTCTACCTGTTCACCGGCGCCTGCTGGACACCCGTGGTTGCCTTGCAGTTGCGCATGGCCCGGATGGCGAAGGTGGCGCACGAGACCGGAGAACCCTTGCCCGCGCTCTATTGGCAGTACGCGCGCCGCTGGGAGGCATTGGGCTATCCCGCTTTCATCGCCATGCTCGCGGTGTTCTACCTGATGGTGGCCAAGCCGGCTTTATGGGCGTAGGCACCGAGCTCGCTCACGCGGCATTCTGGGAAATTTCAAGACTCTTTTGATTCCCCTGTATCCGTATCGTTGCATTGGGTTTTGAGACAAGAATGCGCCCAGCGATGGGTGTACCGGCTTGACCCACCGAGACGCTGGATAAGAGCAAGTGGTTGTGGAAGCGCTGTGAACGAAAGCTCTACACCAGCTTACAAGCAGCCAATGGCGCGGTTCACTTGGTTGTCTGGAGGGGGATGCTTTAGACACAGTCTGTTAATGCAACCCAATTACAATCAATTCTTATTACTGTTTGCATTTAAAAACTTGACTATGGCTTTCTCGCGCCGCCGCATCTTGGGCCTGTTGCTCTGCGGGCTGGCACTCCAGGCGCTCCCCGCAGACAAAGCCACCAACGTCGGTAAAGCCGATTTCCTCCCAGCCCACGCCGCCCCGCGTAAGCTGGCCGCTGATCTGGGCAGCAGCGCGGCCGATGGCGTGTTTCCGCGCAGCGTGGCGCACTACCTGGGCAGCACGCGGTTGGCCCAGCCACCGCTGCGCGTGGCGGTGCTGTCCACCGGGCAGAACGACGGCCTGTTGACCTTGGGCTTGGTGCCTGTGGGCACCACCCGCGACGACCAGGGCCGGCTGTATGCCGACTACCTGGCCCAGGGCTTTGCCCCGCGCCAGGCCGAGATGCGCCGTACCGCCGACCTTGGCGTACGCAGCGCGCCCGACCTGGAGGTGCTGGCCGCCCTGCGCCCCGACCTGATCCTGGTCAACAAGGCCATGTTGACGCCACAGATGCACGCCCTGTACCAGCGCATTGCGCCCACCGTGGTCACGCGCGGCAACGGCGTGAACTGGAAGATCGACTTCCTGCTGCTGGCCGACGCCCTGGGCCGCAGCGAGCAGGCCCGCGCCTGGCTGAAGCAGTACCACGCCGATGCCAATGCCCTCGCCCAGCATTGGCAAGCCGATGCAGCCCCCAGCGTGTCCTTCGTGCAGGCCAATGCGGTGCGCAACCGCATCATGGGCGTGCGCTCGTTTGCCGGCAGCATCGCCGAAGACGCCGGCCTGCAGCGCCCGCCCAGCCAGCGCTTCGCGGGCAATTCGCAAGACATCAGCGGCGAGCTGCTCGACCAGGCCGATGCCGACTGGATCTTCTACGCCGCGCGCGATAAGTCCCTGCCCGGCCTGACCGGCTCGCCCCTGTGGCCGCGCCTGCGCGGTGCAGCCCAAGGCCATGCGGTGCGCGTGGGGCTGGACCCGTTTTATCTGAACGCCGGCCCGCTGGCCGCGCGCACCGTGCTGAGCACGCTGGCGCGTACCGCAGCCACTGCATTGCCCAATCCATGACCGTCTTTCCCTCCACCACCCCGGCCCGCCGCGCCGCCCGGGGCCTGGGCCTGATGCTGTTGCTGGCCGCCCTGTTGGGGCTTGTGCTGGCGAGCATTTCATTCGGCTCGCGCCCGATTCCGTTGGCCAGGCTCTGGCAGCTGATGTGGCAGCCGGACGGCAGCGTCGAGTCCGCCATCGTCTGGCAGATGCGCATGCCGCGCACCGCGCTCGGCCTGGCCGTGGGTGCAGCACTTGGAGTCGCCGGCGGTCTGATGCAGGCGCTGACGCGCAACCCGCTGGCCGACCCCGGCCTGCTCGGCATCAATGCCGGTGCGGCGCTGGCGGTGGTGCTGGCCATGTCGGTGCTGGGCATAGGCAGCTACATCGGCTATGTGGGCTTTGCATTGCTGGGCGCGATGCTGGCCGCCGTTGGCGTGTATGTGCTTAGCAGCGGCGCCGCGCCCAGTGCGCAACGCGTGCGCCTGCTGCTGGCGGGCATGGCCATCAGCGCCAGCCTGGGCTCGTGCACCGGCATCATCACCTTGTTCGACAGCAACACCTTCGACGCCTACCGCTTCTGGGTGGTCGGCGCGCTCGATGGCCGCAATGCCGACGTGCTGTGGCCCATGCTGCCCCTGGTGCTGGTGGGCTGCGCGATTGCGCTGTGGCAGGCGCGTGCGCTCGACGCCATCGCCCTGGGCGACGAGTTCGGCCAGGCGCTGGGCCTGCGGCTCAAGCCCGTGCGCATCTGGAGCTTCGTCGCCATCGCCCTGCTGTGCGGCGCGGCCACGGCCGCCGCCGGGCCGATTGCGTTTGTGGGCCTGGTGATTCCGCATGCGGTGCGCCTGCTGGTCGGGCCGCACTGGCGCTGGATACTGCCCTACGGTCTGCTCGCCGGCCCTGTGCTGGTGCTGGGCAGCGACATCGTGGGCCGGCTGATAGCCGTGCCCAGCGAGATCGAGGCGGGCATCGTCACCGCCTTCATAGGCGCGCCGGTGCTGCTGGCCCTGGTGCAGCGCAGCCGGCGCGGGAGCGCGGTATGAACCTGAATCTGAACAGCGGCATCTGGGCCGAACTCGCGCACCACCGCACCCGCATCGTACTTGGCGTGCTGTTGGCCGTCGGCGTGGTCGTGACGCTGCTCGGCCTGCGCCTGGGCAGCTACGACCTCCCTTGGGGCCGCTTCTTCGCCACCTTGTGGGACGGTGGCGAGGACATGGGCCGAATGGTGTTGATCGACCTGCGCCTACCGCGCGCCCTGGTGGCCCTGGGCGCGGGCGCGGCACTGGCCACGGCCGGCGCCATCTTCCAAAGCCTGTCGCGCAACCCGCTGGCCAGCCCGGACATCATCGGCCTGACAACAGGCTCGGCCACCGGCGCACTGGTGATGATTCTCTGGCTCGGCGACCAGGCACTCAACGTGCCGCTGGGCGCGCTGGTCGGCGGCCTGGCCACGGTGGCGCTGGTCTATCTGTTCAGCCTGCAGCGCGGCATGCAGGGGCAGCGCCTAGTACTGATCGGCCTGGCGGTTGCGGCCATGCTGGCCTCGGTCAACGACTTCCTGCTAACCCGCGCCGAGCTGGACCAGGCCCTGCAGGCCAAGATGTGGCTGCACGGCAGCCTGCAAGGCAGTGGCTGGCTGCAGGCCCAGCGCCTGGGTCTGGGCTGCGCCCTGTTGCTGCCGCTGGCCTGGCTGCTCAGCCCGCGGCTGCGCCTGCTGGAGATGGGCGACGAACTCGCCACCAGCCTGGGCCTGAATGTGGGTCGCAGCCACAGCTATCTGACCCTGGTGGCCGTAGGCCTGACCGCGCTGGCCATCGCCTGCGCCGGCCCTATCGGCTTCATCGCTCTGGCCGCGCCACAACTCGCGCGCCGCCTGTGCCGCGCGCCGGGCATCGGCCTGTGGGCCGCCGCGCTGATGGGCGCGGTGCTGTGCGCTAGCGCCGACCTGCTGGCAAGGCTGGTGCTGGCGCCTTTCCAAATTCCCGTAGGCCTGGTCACCAGCGCGCTGGGTGGGGCGTACCTGACTTACTTACTAGCCCGCGAATGGCGAAGCCACGACCTCTGAACCCATGTACATACCCACCGTCTCCCGCCTCCGTGGCGAAAACCTGACCCTGGCCTACGGCGACACCCGCGTGGCCGAGCACCTGAGTGTGGCGATTCCCGACGGCGCCTTCACCGTCATCGTCGGCCCGAACGCCTGCGGCAAATCCACCCTGCTCAAAGCCCTGGCGCGGCTACGCACACCGCAAGCCGGCCAGGTCTTTCTGGACGGCGCGCTGATCGGCAGCTACCCCACGCGCGAAGTCGCCCGCCGCTTGGGTCTGCTGCCGCAAACCGCCATCGCCCCCGAAGGCATACGCGTGGCGGAGCTGGTGGCGCGCGGCCGGCATCCACACCAAAGCCTGTTCGGCGGCTGGACGGCCGAGGACGACCGCATCGTCGCCCAGGCCTTGCGCGCCACCGCTATCGAAGACTTAGCCGACCGGCTGGTGGACGAACTGTCCGGCGGCCAGCGCCAGCGCGTCTGGGTCGCCATGGTGCTGGCGCAAGACACGCAGTTGCTGCTGCTCGACGAGCCCACCACCTACCTGGACCTGGCGCACCAGATCGACCTGCTGGAACTCTTCCGTGACCTGAACCGCCACCAGGGCCGAACCCTGGTCGCCGTGCTGCACGACCTGAACCACGCCTGCCGGTATGCGGATCATTTGGTCGTGCTGCGCCAGGGCCAGTTGGTGGCCCAGGGCGCGCCGAAGGAGATCATCACGGCGGCGCTGGTGGAGCAGGTGTTTGACTTGCCGTGCCGGATCATCGAAGACCCGGTGTCCGGGACGCCGCTGGTGATTCCTGAGGGGCGAATACGCGTTCCCAGTGCTATATAAAAGATAGCTTCTATCGTCCATTCTGTATGGGCGATAGGCTAGTTTTTTATAAATCTACCTTCAGTGTGAGTTTGGCGGTACGTGGCGCACCTGCTGCCAAGCGCGTGCCGCCAGCGGCCCAGTATTGCTTGTCGGCTACGTTGTCCATATTGAGCTGGAGGCTGGCTTTGTAGCCGGCCACGCGGGTCGCATAGCGGGCGCCCATGCTGTAGATGGTTACGCTGTCCAGCCAGGCTTGGTTCAGGTCGTTGACTGGACGTGGACCTGTGTAGTAGGCGCCACCGTTCACAGACAGACCGGGTACGCTGGCTAGGTCATATGACAAGAAAGCGCTGGCGGTGTGCCTTGCTGTGTTTTCCGGGGCTTTGCCGTTGTAGGTGGCATTGATGTTGCGGAACTCTGCATCCAGCCACTGGGCGGAAGTCTGCCATGCCAGTTGCTTGGTGAGTTGGCCTTGTGTGGCCAACTCTAAGCCGGAGTAGTGCTGCTCGCCATCTGCCGTGTAGATGTTGCTTGCATTGGTGTAGTAGCCTGGGCGGCTGATGTCGAAGAGCGCGGCCGACACCAATGTGTTCTCTGTGGTGCGCCAACGCATGCCCAGCTCTTTTTGCTGGCTCACGCCGGGGGGCAGGCGTTCACCCACGTTGGCTGTGCCGGTGGGCGCGGTGTCGCCTTGCTCCAAGCCGTTAGCGTACGAGGCGTAAACGGACAGGTCAGGTGTGAATTTGTGGACCAGTGCGGCCATGGGGGTGCTTTTGTTGTCGTCGTAATGTGCGGTGCCCTGGTTGCTTTGGTAGCGGCTGTGGCGCAGGCCTAACATCAATTGCCATTGATGGTTGAGTTGGATCTGGTCGAGTGCGTACACGCCGGTGTCTCTCGTGTCCAGCGCAGCGGTAGTGGGTGAAGTGGGGATCGCACCATAAACCACGCTGGTGATCGGTACTGGGTTGTAAAGATTTTGTGAGGCGATGGTGTAGATCTGCTGGTAGATCGGGTCCTGGCGGTAGTCGGTCTGGCTGGCCCCTAGCGTCAGGTTGTGCTGCATACCCAGCGTGGAGAAGGTTCCAAAAACCTCGGCACGAAGCATGTCTGCTTTCGCCTGCAAGGTCTGGATGTTGCCGCGGATACTGCCTGCACCGGTGGCGACGGCTGCATTGTTGGTGAAGCTGAAAATGGCCAAATTGCGATCGCGCGTTACTTGAGATTGCCCCGCCTCCATGGTCAGTGCCCAGTTGTCGTTCAGGGAGTAGTCGGCCCGTACCTGCGCGTTGCGGGTGTTGGTCTCAAATGTGGATATGTCCGGGCCCACCAGTTTTTTTGCGTCGATCGGGTCGGGCAAAGGGATCACGCCGTTCACAGCTGTTCGCAGTGCCACACCGACTTGCTCGGTTGTTTTGCGCTTGTCGCTTTCCAGATCCACGCCAAGCTTCAAGCGGCTGTTGACACGCCAGTCGAGTGCGGCAGAGGTAAAGCTGCGTTTGCCGTCGCTTACACCGTCCATGTAGGAGCCCAGTGCACCACCCGCTGCATTGACGCGCAGGCCGAACTGCTGCTCGTCGCCGAGTTGGCGGCCGATGTCTACGGTCGATAGGGCGGTACCGTGTTGGTCCAACACGAGGCCAAGGGACGTGACTGGATCCACACTGGCGCGTTTGGTCACTAGGTTGACGACGCCCGCTGGCGATGTAAAGCCGTAGTACAGAGCCGAAGCGCCTTTGAGTACTTCCACGCGCTCTTTGTTTTCCATGGAGACCTGGCCGAAGTTCAGCAGTGGCATGGAGCCGTTGAGGCGGTAGTTGCTGCGGTTTTCGACGCCGATACCGCGTACCACCAGTTGATCCCAGGTTTCGCCACCGTTTTGCTGGCGTGTTACGCCTGCGGTGTTGCGCAATGCGTCGTACAGGCCGGCGGCTCCTTGGAGTTCCAGAACCTCGCGGGTGACGACGTTGACCGTGGAGGGCACATCCATGATGTCTGCGCCACGAAAACTGCCTGCCTCCACTGTTATTGGGGCAAAGCCTTCGGCGGTCGCTGCCTGCACCGTGACCGCGCTGAGCGATTTCACTGGCGCGGGTTCTGCATCTTGGGCCCAAGCGCTATGGGTGCTGAACAAGGCGGACAGGAGAAGAGGAAGTGGGCGGAGTCGATGGGGACGGGGCATGGTTAACAGCAATAAGGGAGGTAAATAAATTCGTTTGACGATTTGCATTTTATGTAAACACGAATGCAAATTATTTGTATTTATGTAAAGTTGCAATGCTGCGGACCATCAGACTCACGGCACCTACAGCGTCTATCGCTTGCACCCTACAATCCACACTTCCACCGGGGGTGTCCGTCACAGGACTGAGAAATACCCCATGTACCTGATCTGGGTTATGCCAGCGTAGGAAGTGTGAGAAGCCTGTCCCGTCTTGCGGGTGCCGGTTTTTGATGCGACCTGTGGCTGGCGCATTGAAAGCGAGCACACCATGCAACACGGGATTTTTTCGTCTCTGAAGACCACGCTGGGCACAGCCCTGCTGACCGCCGGCCTGGCAGCGGCACACGCGGCCGATCTGCGCGTGCTGACCCACAGCTCTTTTACCGTGCCCAAGCCGCTGCTGGCGCAGTTTGAAAAAGACAACGGCGTGAAGCTGCGCATCACCAAGGGCGGTGACGCGGGCGAGATGCTCAACAAGCTCATCCTCACCAAGGCCAACCCGATTGCTGATGTGGTCTACGGCATTGACAACGCGCTGGCGCCCAAGGCCCTGGCCGCCGACGTGCTGGACAGCTACACGGGTGCGGCGGCCAGCCGCAAGCCTGCGGCCGAATTGCCCGCACCACTGGTGCCGGTGGATTACGGCTATGTGACGCTGAACTACGACAAGGCCTGGTTCGCCAAGAATGGCGTGGCCGTGCCCAAGGCGCTGGAAGACCTGGCCCAGCCCGCCTATGCCAAGTTGCTGGTGGTGCAAAACCCCGCCACCAGCAGCCCCGGTTACGCATTCCTTTTGGCCACCATTGGCGCCATGGGCGAAGACAAGGCCTTTGATTTCTGGGCCAAGCTGCGCGCCAACGGCCTGAAGGTGGCCAAGGGCTGGAGCGAGGCCTACTACACCGAGTTCAGCCAGAACGGTGGCAAGCACCCCATCGTGGTGAGCTACGCCACCAGCCCGGCGGCAGAGCTGTTCTATAGCAAGACCAAACTGGCCGAGCCGCCTACGGCATCCCTGAGTTTGCCCGGCGCCGTGTTCCGCCAGGTGGAGGGCGTGGCGTTGGTGAAGGGCGGCAAGGAGCGCGCCGCGGCCGAAAAATTTGTCGAGTTCATGCGTTCTGGGCCCGTGCAGCAGGGCATGCAAACCGAAATGTGGATGTACCCCGCCGAAGCGGGCGTGGCCAAGTCGGACGCCTTCAAGTTTGCGCCGGAGCCCACCGCCTTCCATGCGCCCAGCGATGCCGACATTGCCGCCAAGGGCGCGGACTGGGTGGCACGCTGGACCAAGGTGGTGCTGAAGTAATTCACCGCCCCTGACCATGCGCCACCGCGACCCGGCGCAGCCCCGGGCGGGCTGGGCCTTGGCCTTGTTGCCACTGGTGTTTTTGCTGGTGGTGCTGGTTGCGCCTGCGCTGCGCTTGCTGGTGGAAGGCGGGCGTGGTGATGCGGGCGTTGCTGCCTTGTTCGCGCCGTGGCTGGACCCGTATTTGCGCGGACGCATGGCCTGGTCGTTCTGGCAGGCCGCCATCACCTGTGTCGCCTCGCTCCTCCTCGGCCTGCCCATGGCCTGGGTGCTGGCACGCTTTGAGTTTGCGGGCCGCACGCTGATCCTGCGTGGGCTGATGCTGCCTTTTGTGGTGCCCACGCTGGTGGCGGCCATGGGTGTGCTGGCGCTCTTGGGGCCGCAGGGCCTGCTGGAGCGCCTGGGCGGGCCGGATTTGCAGGGCACGCCCTGGTTGTTGCTCTACGGCAATCTGTTTTTTAACCTCTGTGTGGTGGTGCGTGCGGGGGCGGACGCGCTGGGGCAGGTGAGTGCCTCGCGCGTGGCCGCGGCGCGTACGCTGGGCGCCACGCCCTGGCGCGCCTTCTGGCGCGTGGAGTGGCCGGCCATTGCGCCCTGGTTGGCCTCGGCGCTGTGCCTGGTCTTCCTCTATTGCTTTGCTGGTTTTGGTCTGGCGCTGGTGCTGGGCGGGCAAGACTACGCCACCGCCGAGGTGGAGATTTACACCCTGGTGGCGCACGAGCTGCAACTGCAGCAGGCCGGCGTGCTGGCGGTGTGGATGCTGCTGCTGACCGCGCTGGTGGCGCTGGCCTACGCCGCCATCGAACGGCGCCTGGCCACACCCGGCCGTGCGGACCGTGTACCGCGTGTGCCGCCGCAGGGGGGGGCACAGTGGGCTGCGGTGCTGGTGGTGGTGGCCATTTACATGCTAATTTGTGCTCTACCGCTCATGGCTATTGCTCAGGCAGCTATCAATTCAGGAGCGGAGGCCTGGGCCGTGCTGCTGGAAGAAGACACCTTGGCGGCGCTGTGGAACACCGCGCGCTTCACCGCACTCTCCTTGCTGTTGGCAACCGTGCTGGGCCTGGCGCATGCGCTGGCGGCGCGGCGTGTGCTGTGGCTGCGGGCGCTGGTGTTTCTGCCCTTTATGGTGTCACCGGTGATGGTTGCGTTTGGCTTGCTGCTGCTGTACCCGGCCTGGACCGGCAGCTTCAGCCTGCTGGTGGCGGCCTATGCCTTGTTGGCCTACCCGTTTGTGGCCAAGTCCATCGCCTCCGCGCTGGACAGCCTGCCCGAGCACTACCTGGACGCCGCGCGCAGCCTGGGCGCCAGCCCCTGGCGCGCGTTGGTGCGCGTGACGCTGCCGCTGCTGGCGCCCGCACTGCGCCGCGGTATGGCGTTTGCCGCGGCTACCGCCGTGGGCGAATTTGCGGTCACGCTGTTTTTGTCGCGCCCCGAATGGGCCACACTCACCACCCTGATCTACCAACACCTGGGCCGCCCCGGTGCAGCCAACCGCAGCGCAGCGTTGGTGTTGGCCTGTGTGCTCATGGGGCTGGCGCTGCTGGCCTTTGTGCTGATTGAAACCAAGCCCTCTGAGGACCGCGACCATGCTTGAGCTGCAGGCCATCTGCAAACACTGGCAACCCGCCCATGCACCGCGTGGTGCGGCACCACGCGTGCTGCTGCAAGACCTGCAACTGCAGGTGCGCCCGGGCGAGACGGCGGCGCTTTTGGGGCCCTCGGGCAGCGGCAAAAGCACGTTGCTCAAGATCGTGGCCGGGCTGGAGCCGCCCGAGAGCGGGCACGTGCTGTTTGCGGGGCAGGACATTACCGACACCCCGCCCGAGCGGCGCGGCTTTGCGCTCATGTTCCAGGACTTTGCGCTGTTTCCCCACCTGAACGTGCAGGACAACGTGGCCTTTGGCCTGGTGGAGCAGGGCCAGCGCAAAGCCGCGGCACGCGAGCAAGCATGCGCCATGCTGCAGCGCTTTGGCCTGCAGGCCTATGCCAAATCCAAGGTGTGGCAGCTGTCAGGCGGCGAGCAGCAGCGCGTGGCGCTGGCGCGTGCGCTGATCACCCAGCCGCGCGTGCTGCTGCTGGACGAGCCGTTCTCCGCGCTGGACGCCGAGCTGCGCCTGCAGCTGCGCCAGGAGTTTGTGCAACGTATTGCCGAGTTCCAGATGGCCACCATCTTGGTAACCCACGACGAGACCGAGGCGCGCGCCATGGGCACACGTGGTTACCGATTGGTGGATGGGGCGCTGGCGCCGCAGTGGTGAGGGCGCGCGCAGCGCTACTTGCTGTCGCGCGGCCGGATGCTCTCTTTGAGCAGGTTGGCGGGGTAGTAGGTTTGAAAACTCTTCCACAGCGTGTTGGCGACGGTCGGGCGATTCAGCAGGGCCAGCAATGTGGCGCTGTCTTCTTTGCTGAGGGAGTTTTTGGAGATGTAGAGGCCGTTGTCGCCCCACGGCAGCTCGGCAACCGGGTCGAAGCGCAGTTTGTCCGCCAGGTCACTGACCCGTGCATCGTCCTGGATGGCACCGGCAAAAATCACCGGCGCCATGATGGTGACATCGCCTGGGTTGGCCTTGAGCACACGGGCCACCGCCAGAGGGTCCGACTCCAGCACCAGCCGGTTGTGCCGCTGCAGGGCCTCTACCAGCTCCTGGTAGGGTTGGCCGTAGTCAAAGCCGCGTACCAGCACCACGCGCACGTCTTTGCGCTCGAGCAGGTCATACATGCTTTTGAAGGGCGCGCGCCGCGCGTCAAGCGAAATGATGGTGGCCCGGCTGCGGGTGAGGGGCACAAAGATGCCGTGTTCATCGCGCCGCGAGGTCTTGACGGCAGGAACCAGCAGGTCTGCCTTGCCGGTTTCAAACAGCAGCTCTTGGCGCGCCCGTGGCATCGGGCTCAGCACAAATTCACAGCCGTCTTTTCCGCCCAGCGAGCGCAGCAGTTCGGGGTAAATGCCGCTGATCGTGCCCTCGCTGATGATCACGCTCTGCCCGGTGGCTGATACGGGCACTTGCATAGGGCGGCTGCAATCGGCCTGTGCGGCCAAGCTGCACAGGGCGCAAAACGTGGTGGTCAGCAGGGTGCGAAGGCGGGTGTGGGCACGGCGTTGTGTATCCATGAAAACCAGTCTAGCGCAAGCACGCTTGCTTGTGTTGCCAGGGGTCTCGCCAAGGGGCTTGCCGCTCAGGTCGGTGGCGCCATGCCATCGGCCCGCAGGTGCAACACGCGGTCGGCCTGGGCGGTGGCGGCCAGCGAATGGGTGACCAGCACCAGCGCCGTGCCATGCTGGCGGGTTTGCGCCACCAGGGCGTCCATCACCTTGGCGGCGGTGGTGGGGTCGAGGTTGCCGGTGGGCTCATCGGCCAGCAGCAGGGCGGGCTGGTGCACTAGCGCCCGCGCAATGGCCACGCGCTGCAGCTGCCCACCGCTGAGCTGCTGCGGCAGGCGTGCCCCCAGGCCACCCAGGCCCACCGCCTCCAGCAGCGCCTCGACCCGCGCCGGGTCTGGGCGATTCAACAGCAACAGCGGCAGCGCCACGTTTTGCGCCACGTCCAGGTGCGGCAGCACATGGAAGGCCTGGAACACAAAACCCACGGCCTCGCGGCGCAGCAGCGCGCGGCCGTCGTCGTTCAGGCTGCCCAGATCATGCCCGGCCAGCTGCACGCTGCCGCTGTCCCAGTGGTCCAGCCCGGCCATGCAGTTGAGCAGGGTGGACTTGCCCACGCCGGATTCGCCCACGATGGCGACAAACTCGCCGGGCGCGACGTTGAGCGAGACGTTGGCAAACACCGGCGTGCTGCCGTAGTGCTTGCTGAGGTGCTGGACGCGCAGGGTCATGGGGCGGCGCGTTGGGCGAGGGTGTTGTCTACCAGTGCGAGCACTTGCGCCAGCGCATCGGGTGCATCGGCGGGCACCACCCGGCGCTGCGGCATGGAGCGCAGCCAGGTGATCTGTCGCTTGGCGAGCTGGCGTGTGGCGAAGATGCCCTTGTCGCGCAGTTCGGCCAGGGGCCACAGGCCGTCCAAGGCCTCCCAGGCCTGGCGGTAGCCCACACAGCGCACGCTGGGCAGGTCCAGGTGCAGGTCGCCACGTGCGCGCAAGGTCTGCACCTCGTCCAGAAAACCCTGCGCCAGCATGGCGTCAAAGCGCTGGGCAATGCGGGCGTGCAACCAGGCGCGGTCTGCCGGTTCCAAGGAAATAAGGGCTCTAGCCCTCGTGGAATCTGCGTGAGCAGCTTCTGTTTTGATAGCAGCGTTGGCCGCATGGAAGTGCGAGAGCGGCAGGCCAGAGATGCGGTACACCTCCAGCGCACGCTGGATGCGCTGGCTGTCGGCCGGGGCCAGGCGCGCGGCGGTGATCGGGTCCACCTCGGCCAGCTGGGCATGCATGGCGGGCCAGCCCTTCTCGGCCGCTTCGGCATCCAGCGCGGCGCGCACCTCGGGGTTGGCGGCGGGCATGTCGTCCAGCCCGTCAAACAAGGCCTTGAAGTACAGCATGGTGCCACCCACCAGCAGCGGCAGCTTGCCACGCCCGGCGATGTCGCAGATGAGCGTCTGCGCGTCGCGTACAAACTCGGCGGCGCTATAGGCGTTCAGCGGGTCGCGGATGTTGATGAGGTGGTGCGGCACGGTGGCCAGCTCGGCGGCGCTGGGCTTGGCCGTGCCAATGTCCATGCCGCAGAAGACCAGCGCGGAGTCCACACTGATGATCTCGCAGGGGTGGCGTGCTGCAATGGCCAGTGCGGCGGCCGTTTTGCCACTGGCGGTGGGACCGGCCAGGCAGATGTGGAAGGGCAGGGCGGTGTTCATATGCTGCGGGCCTGCCCAGGCAGGTGGTTCAGCGCCACCTTGCGCAGCAGCAGCACCAGGCCCACGGCGGCTACCGTGAGGCCCACCACCAGTGCGATCCAGAAGCCCTGGGCGCCCATGGCCTGGGCCGGGTGCCAGGGCAACCACTGCGGCGCCAGGCCCAACACGCAGCCCAGTGGCAGCGAGAAACCCCAGAACGCGGTGAGGTGGATCACCATGGGGCTGCGCGTGACCTTGTAGCCACGGATGGCGCAGCTGACCACCACCTGGGTCGAGTCCGACAGCTGAAACGCCGCGGCCAGCAAGAGCAGATTGGCGGCCAGCGCCGCCACGGCCGCATCATTGGTGTAGGCCCAGGCAATCTGGTGCGCACACAGGGCCATGGTGATGGCTGATACCACGCCAAAACCCAGGCCGGCGTTCACCCCCACCCAGGCCCGAAAGCGCGCCGCCACCGGGTCACCGGCGCCCAGCGACTGGCCCACGCGCGTGAGCAGGGCAATGCCTAGGCTCAGCGGCACCATGAAGACCAGGGAGGTGAAGTTCAGCGCGATCTGGTGGGCGGCCACCTCACGGCTGCCAAACTCGGCAATCAGCAGGGCGATAAGGCCGAAGGCACTGGTTTCGGCAAAGTAGGTCACGCCAATCGGAAAGCCCAGTTTCCACAGCGCCGTCAGTTTTTCCGGGTGCGGCCATTCCCAGCGGGCAAACGGCCAGGTGCTGCGGTAGGCCGGTGCAAACCGCATCCACACCAGCAAACCCAGAAAGTTGAGCCACACACACAGCAGCGTGGCCCAGGCGCAGCCCAGCCCGCCCAGGCGCGGGAAAGGCCCCACGCCAAACACCAGCAGCCAGTTCACCAGTACGTTCAGCGCCAATGCGGCGAGCGACATCACCATGATGGGTTTGGTCTGGTTCAGGCTGGCGCTGTAGCCGTAGAGCACGCGGTAGCAGGTGAAAGCCGGCAGGCCAAAGCTGATGATGAACACAAAGCCGCTGGCCACCTCGCGCACATGGGGTTCGATGTCCATGTGGTCAAACACCCGCGCGGCCACGTTGACCAGCACCATGGCACACAACCCCACGCCCAGCGCCTTCCACAGGCCTTGGCGCACCAGATGCGGCACCTTGTCAAATTCCTGGGCGCCCACGTGGTGGGCCACCAGGGGGGCGACCGACATCATCAGCCCCATGAGGGTGATGATGGTGATGTTCCAGATGGAGACGCCCAGCGAGATGCCGGCCAGGTCGTGCGCCGAGGCGTGGCCGGCCATGGCCACATCCACCACCGACATGCCCACATTGGCCAGCTGCCCGATCAGGATGGGCCAGGCCAGGTGCCACAAGGCTGCCAGTTCGGTGCCTGTGCGCCGCAGGCGAGAGGGGGAAGACGGGGGAAGAATGGCAGACATGGGCCTGCCATTCTAGGGGCGCGGGCTTGGCCCTTGGGCGTCGTGTTTACTTGCCGTCGCGTGCCGACACCGCGGTGTCTGGGAAGTCGCTGAACAGGCCGTCCACCCCCAGCGCGAAGAAGCGTTTGTACTCGGCTTTGGGGTCGCCCTTGTAGTCGGACAGCAGGCCGGGGGCCTCGCTGCGGAAGGTGTAGGGGTGCACAAACAGGCCTGCGGCGTGGGCATTTTTCACCACATCGGTGGGGGGCAGGGCTACGCGGTCAGCGTCGCTGATCTTGCCATCGCCGTTCAGGTCACGCGGCTTGCCGTCAGTGCCCAGCACTTGGGCGGCGCTGGCCAGGTAGGGCTTCCAGGGGCCAATGCCGTCGGCATAGGTTTTGACTTCGGCCAGGCCTTTGGGTGTCAGCAGGTCGGGGAAGGTCCGGCCGTCTTTGGCCACGGCAAAGTCATAGGGCTTGTCGAAAGGGGCTGCCAGGGTCACGTTGCCCTTGGCGTCCACATCGTCGGCGTCCACCAGTTGCACCAGGCGCACCTGGGTCTGCTTGCGCAAGGCCTTGAGGTTGGACACCTCGAAGGACTGGATGATGACGGGCGAGTCTTTGCGGGTGTAGCCGTACTCGGCCAGCAGGGCCAGCAGGCGTGGCTCGATGGGCAGGCCGGCGTCCACGTGGTAGGTGGGGTGTTTGGTTTCAGGGTAGACGCCGATGGTGCGGCCTGTGCGGGTGGTTTCGCTCTTGGCGAGCTCCAGAATTTCACGGAAGGTGGGGATCTGGAATTGGCCGTCAAAGGACTTGTCGCGGGCGGCATTGGCTTGCTTGGCGCGCAGGGTGCGCAGCTCGGCCAGGGTGAAGTCGGTGGCAAACCAGCCGGTCTCGTTGACGCCGTCCACCTTGCGGGTGGTCTTGCGGCTGGCGAACTCGGGGCGGGCGGACACATCGGTGGTGGCGGTGATGTTGGGTTCGTGGCGGGCCACCAGTTCACCGTCTTTGGTGACGACCAGATCGGGTTCGATGAAGTCGGCGCCCAGTTCCACGGCCTTTTTGTACGAGGCCAGGGTGTGCTCGGGCAGGTAGCCGCTGGCACCGCGGTGGCCGATCACCAAGGGCTTGGCGCCGTTCAGCGTGGGGTAGGCGGGGGTCTGCAGGCCGGTGTTGGCGCAAGCCGCCAGCAAGGCAGCGGCAGACAAAGCCACTGCGGTGGCGGTGAAACGAATGCGTGTCATGGAATGTCCCTGGGAGTTGAAATGACCAGCGGCGGATGATGGTGCCGCCGTGTGACCAAGCCATGACAGTGCGGTTTCAGGGTTTGGCGTCGATCAAATCCAGCCAGCGCTGCAGGGGGTTGAAACCGGTGATCAGGGCGCTGGCCAGCAGCACCAATGCGCCGCCGATCAGCAGGCCGCTGCCCAGTGCCTCGCCCAGAAACAGGCGCCCCCACAGCACCCCAAACACCGGCACCATGAAGATGGGGCTCATGGCAGCCACGGGGGTGACATGGCGCAGGATACGCAGGTGGGCCCAGTAGGCCAGTCCCGAGGTGACGATGCCCATGACGGCAACGGCCATCAGCGCCTGGAGCGTGAACTGCGCCTGCGGCAGGCTGTAGGCGGCACCAGGCAGCAGCATGAGCAGCGACAGCGCGTGGATGCCAGCCGCAATTTGCAGCGGCTGCATGCGGCCCACTGCCTGTTTGGTGATGGGGGCAGAAAAGCCGTAACAGGCGGAAGCCAACACACATGCGCCCACGGCCAGCACCACGCTGGCCGAAAGTCGCACCGGCCCCAGGCTCACGATGAAGGCCACACCTGCAAAGCCGCACACGCAGCCCAAAACCTTGCGCATGGTGATGGTGTCTTCCCCCATGCGGGCCGAGGCAAACATGCCAAAGATCACGGCCGTGGAATTGAGCAGCGCGCTGTAGCCCGCGGGCAGCTGCAACCCAGCCCAGGCAAACAGCAAAAAGGGTGCGGCCACCGAGAGTGCACCAATGATGGCCAGCGTGCGCCAGTGCTGCCAGGCCCAGGGTTGGCGCATGGCCCGCATCAGCAGGGCCAAGGTGGCAGTGGCCATGCCCACACGCAACAGGGCTAGCACATTGGGGCCAAACACCGGGCTGGCCATGCGGATGAACAGAAAAGACGCGCCCCACAGGGCGGACAGCGCAACCAGTTGCGCGAAATATTTGGTTTTCATGCGTGGAACATTGTCAGCCCATGCACGGCATTCCCTGGCGTGGAATTCACAAATAAAAAAGGGAGCCTAGGCTCCCTTGGTGTCGTGTGCCGGGTTCAGCCTTGCCGGGCTTTGCGTCGCCGTGCGATAGTGGCCAACAGGCCCAATCCTGCCAGCATCAGGGCGTAGGTTTCGGGTTCTGGCACTGCGGTCACAGGAAGGGTTTGGGACAGCAAATCACCCGTGCTTTTGGTTTGCGTCAGTGTCTTGTAAAAGTCCACTTTGAGGTGTGGTGCGGAAAAATCCAGGGTCTTGCCAATGGCTGCCGTGAAGTTGATGGTCCAGCTCATGGAGCTGGTCAATGCAGCCAAAGGCGAAAACGTGAAACAGGCACCGCCAGACGCACCACCCGCGCATCCGTTGGCGTTCAATTCTTGGTTGCCCTCCACCACAGAGGAAAACGAAGGGCCACTCACTACAGATGCCGCAGTGAAATCACCAATGTCCTTCAGTGCGAAGGCTTTCAGATACTGCACGCCAGTCCAGTTGCCGGTAGCCGCATTGGCATTGTCTATCGTCAATTGCAATGTGTCGCTGTCCACGGCGTAGGTGCTGAAGGTGACACCTTGGAAGGTCAGGCTATTGCCGGCCATGGACGACACAGACGATGCCAAGCCGATGACAGCGACGCCCAATATCTTTTGGTAGTTCATGGTGACTCTTTGCACAGTACAGGTTGATCTTTAAACAAATGTAATTCACCTGACTCCGGGCTCCAATAGTCCGTTTGGACCTATTTAGGCCTGTGTCGGGTCATCCGGTCTGGATAACCCCGGGTGCCGCCCCACGCCCCACGCCCCACGCCTCAGCCAAGGACAAACGCCGGAAGTTGTGCGGACCTGTCGGGCAACTCTGCGCCAGCTGCGCCCATTTCTGCCACATAACGCGCCACAAACGCGCCCACAGCCTTTTCCGGCAAATCCACCCACACCGTGTGCCCGCTGCCGGGGGCCACGTCCATGAACGCGCCCTCTGTGTTTTCCATGCGTTGCAAAGTCACATCGAAGTTGCCTGCGGGGTGGATGATCTCCAGCCGGTCGCCCACGGCAAATTTGTTGCGCACATTCACTTGCGCCAGTCCGCGCTCCGCATCAAAGGCCAGCACATCGCCCACATACAAACTGCGGCCGCTCTCGGAGTAGCCGCGCAAATAGTTCTGCGTAGCTTCGGGCGTGTGGCGCAGCAAGAAGCCACTGGTGTAACCCCGGTTGGCCAGACCTTCGAGCTGGCCCAGCAGCTCGGGGTTGAGCGACCGGCCGGCCACAGCGTCGTCAATGGCGGCGCGGTAGGCCTGCGCGGTGCGGGCCACGTAATACGGGCTCTTGGTGCGGCCCTCGATCTTGAGCGAGTCCACCCCGATTTCCACCAGGCGCTGCACGTGCTCGATGGCGCGCAGGTCTTTGGAGTTCATGACGTAGGTGCCGTGCTCGTCTTCCTCGATGGGCATGTACTGGCCGGGGCGTTGGCTTTCTTCCAGCAGGTAGGCAATGCTCTGCTGGGCTTCGGCAGGCACACTGCTGCCCTGTCCGCAGGCGTGGCCGGCGGGAGGCGGCGAGAGCACATCACCACTTGCATCCACTTGCGCGGTGTGAGTTTTGTAGTCCCAGCGGCAGGAGTTGGTGCAACTGCCCTGGTTGGCATCGCGGTGGTTGAAGTAGCCCGAGAGCAGGCAGCGGCCCGAGTAGGCGATGCATAGCGCGCCGTGCACAAACACTTCCAGTTCGGTGTCCGGGCAGTCCTGACGGATCTGCGCTACCTGGTCCAGTGACAACTCGCGCGAGAGGATCACCCGGCGGATGCCAACCTTGCTCCAGAACTTCACCGCTGCCGCATTCACCGTGTTGGCCTGCACCGAGAGGTGAATCTCCATGTCGGGCCAAGCCTCACGCGCCAGCATGATGAGGCCGGGGTCGGACATGATCATCGCGTCGGGCTTCAGGTCAATCACCGGCTGCATGTTTTTTACATAGCTCTGGGTCTTGTTGCCGTGTGGGAAGATGTTGGAGACTAGGTAGAACTTCTTGCCCAGGGCGTGGGTGTGCTCAATGCCCGCGCGCAGCACGTCCAGGCTGCCGAAATCGTTGTTGCGCACGCGCAAGCTGTAACGCGGTTGGCCGGCGTACACCGCCGTGGCGCCAAACGCAAGTGCGGTTTGCAGCATGGCCAAAGAGCCTGCGGGGGCCAGCAATTCGGGAGTGCGCAGGGCAGTGTTTACAGTGGCAGACGTCATGCCGAAATTATCCGGGCCGACCTGCGAAATTCGCCTGCGGGAAGTTTGATGCAGGTCAACCGTCGCACAATCGCAGCGCGCATGAAAACCCAAGACTTCGCGCAGCGGCTTGCGCTGCCCACCCGCCCCGGCATCACTCTGGCCGAGCTGCGCACCAAGTCATGCTGAATTGAGGTCTGGAATATCCCTTGAGATAGGTCAATAATTTTTTCCTGATCTTCATGGATTTCTGAAATTTCAGAAAATACTGAAAATTCAGGAAAGACCAGAACCATGAACCTACCTCCGCTCACGCAGCGCTTTGTGCTGCACTTTGGCGAAATGGGCAGCCGCTGGGGCATCAACCGCACGGTGGGCCAGATTTACGCGCTGTTGTATGTGTCGGCCAAGCCGCTGAATGCGGACGAGATCGGGGAGGCGCTTACCTTTTCCCGATCCAACGTGAGCATGGGGCTCAAAGAGTTGCAGTCGTGGAACCTGGTGCGGCTGATCCACCAGCCCAATGACCGGCGCGAATACTTTCAGGCACCCGAGGACGTGTGGGCCATCTTTCGCACGCTGGCGGCGGAGCGGCGCAAGCGCGAGATTGATCCGACGCTCTCCATGCTGCGTGACGCGCTGATGGAGCAGCCCAGCGTGGCCGAAGACATCCACGCCCAGGAGCGCATGAAACAGATGCACGCCTTCATCGAGCTGATGACGGACTGGCTGGACGATGTGCAAAAGATGGACTCGACCACGCTGGCCAGCCTGATGCAGTTGGGGGCCAAGGTGCAAAAATTGCTGGAGATGAAAGACCGGGTGAAGAGTGTGTTCACTCCCGCCAAGTCCGACACCGATGGAGTGGACCATGGACAGCTTTGACCCCATCGTGCTGGCGCGTATCCAGTTTGCGGCCAATATCAGTTTCCACATCCTGTTTCCCACCCTCAGCATCGGCATGGGCTGGGTGTTGTTGTTCTTTAAAACCCGCTTCAACGCCACGGGGCAGCAGCGTTGGATGGATGCCTACCAGTTCTGGGTCAAGGTGTTTGCACTGACCTTTGCGCTCGGTGTGGTGAGTGGCATCACCATGAGTTTCCAGTTTGGCACCAACTGGCCGGGCTTCATGAACACGGTGGGCAATGTGGCCGGGCCGCTCTTGGCCTACGAGGTGCTCACCGCGTTCTTCCTGGAGGCCACCATGCTGGGCATCATGCTGTTCGGCCGGGGGCGGGTGAGTGAGCGGGTGCACACCATCGCCACCTTTTTGGTGGCTGCCGGGACCACGGCGTCCGCCTTCTGGATTCTGGCGCTCAACTCCTGGATGCACACCCCCGCGGGCTTCGAGATGATCAACGGCCAAGCGCATGTGACGAGTTGGATGGAAGTGATCTTTAACCCGTCCTTCCCCTACCGGATGACGCACATGCTGATCGCCTCGGGTCTCACCGTAGCCTTTTTGCTGGCAGGCCTCAGCGCTTACCGCTGGCTCTTGGGCGACAAAGGCGCGACCGTGCAGGCGTCCTTGCGCACGGGGCTGTATGTGGCGGCCGTGCTGATACCGCTGCAAATTGTGGTGGGCGACCTGCACGGCCTGAACACCCTGCAACACCAGCCCGCCAAGCTGGCGGCTATGGAAGGCATTTGGGACACCCAAAAGGGCGCGCCTGCGGTGGTGTTCGCGTTGCCGGACCAGGCCAGCCAAACCAATAAATTCGAAATCGCCATTCCCAAACTCGCGTCGTTCTACCTCACGCATGACTGGAATGGCGAAATCAAGGGTATCAAGGAATTTGGTGACAAACACCCACCCGTGGCCCCGGTGTTCTGGGCTTTCCGGGTGATGGTGGGGGTGGGCCTGCTGATGTTGGGCATGAGTTGGCTGGCGGTGTGGCAGGTGCGCAAGCGCGGCTTGCAGCCGTGGTTGGCACGCGTGCTGGTGGCCATGACTTTCTCTGGCTGGGTGGCGTTGCTGGCAGGCTGGTACGTGACCGAGATTGGCCGTCAGCCCTGGCTGGTGTACGGCGTGCTGACCACGGCGCAAGCCGCATCCACGGTGCCCGCCGGCAATATCGCACTCACGCTGGCCATGTACCTCACGCTGTACGCCGTCTTGCTGTTCGCCTATGTGCGGGTGGTGTTTTATCTGGCACGCAAAGCGGCCACAACCGAGATGGAGGCTACCCGTGCTTGAACCCAACCACCTGCTGACCCTGCCCGACCTGAGCCAACCCGCAGGCTGGCTGCCTCTGGTGTTTGCCCTGGTGATGGCCTTGGCCATGCTGGCCTATGTGATTCTGGATGGCTACGACCTGGGGGTGGGCGTGCTGCTGCGCCGGGCCGATGACGAGGCGCAGAAGGACACCATGATTGCCAGTATCGGCCCCTTTTGGGACGCCAACGAAACCTGGCTGGTGCTGGGAGTGGGCGTGTTGCTGGTGGCGTTTCCCATGGCGCACGGCGTCATTCTGGGAGCCTTGTATCTGCCGGTGGCGCTGATGCTGTTTGGGCTGACGCTGCGCGGTGTGGCGTTTGACTTTCGGGTGAAAGCGCGGGCGGAGCACAAGCCTTTGTGGGACCGTGCGTTCTATGCCGGTTCACTGTTGGCGGGCTGGTCGCAGGGCTTCATGTTGGGCGGGCTGGTCACCGGTTTTGGCGGCGACTGGGGCAGCCAACTCTTCAATGCGTTGATTGGCCTGTGCCTGGTGGCAGCCTACTGCCTGCTGGGCGCGGGTTGGCTGATCATGAAGACGGAAGGTGCGCTGCAAATGAAGGCCGTGCGCTGGGCCCAGGCCAGCCTGTGGCTCACGGCCGCTGGTGTGGCTGCCATTTCACTGGCCACACCCTGGGTCAGCCCGCGCATTTTTGACAAATGGTTCAGCTTTCCCAATGTGGTGATGCTGCTGCCGATTCCGGCCATGACGGTTGCGCTGTTTGTGGTGATTGCGCGCAGCCTGAAGCGCCTGCCCACGCGTCTGGCGCAAGCCAACCAGTACGGCGCAGCCGTGCCCTTTGCCAGCACCGTAGGGATTTTTTTGTTGGCCTTTTATGGCCTGGCCTACAGCCTGTTCCCGTGGCTGGTGGTGGACAAACTCACCATTTGGAACGCCGCCAGCGCGCCCGAGGCTTTGCTGGTCATCTTCTATGGCACCGTGGTCGTGCTGCCGGTCATCATCGGCTACACGGTGTTTGCGTACCGGGTGTTCTGGGGTAAGAGTACGGCGCTGAAGTACTAGGTGGACTACACCTTGTTGCGCAGCCCCGCTTCGAGGGTGTCGACCGGCAGCGGCTTGCCGAAATAGTAGCCCTGGTAAGCATCACATCCCATGCTTGCCAGGGCTTGGCGTTGGCCTTCGTCCTCTACCCCCTCGGCAATCACCACCAGCCCCAGGCTATGGCCCAGCGAGATGATGGTGCGGGCGATGGTGGCGTCGTTGGGGTCGGTCAGCAGGTCGCGCACAAAGCCCTGGTCAATCTTGAGTTGCTGCAGCGGCAGGCGTTTGAGGTAGGCCAGTGAGGAATAGCCGGTGCCGAAATCGTCCAGCGAGAAGCTCACGCCGTGCTGGCGCAGGGCACTCATCTTCAGGACCAGGTCTTCCACATTGGCGGCCAATGTGCTTTCCGTCAGTTCCAGCTTCAGCCGTTCCGGTGGCGCGTTGGAGGTGGTCAAGGCGTGCTCGACCTGTGCCACAAAGTCAGCTTGTGCAAACTGGGCAGCGCTTACATTGACGGCGATCGTCAGGTGGGCGGTGCAAGGGTCTTGGGCCCAGCGGGCCAACTGCTGGCAAGCGGTCTCAAGCACCCACTGGCCCAGCGGCAATATCAGGCCGGTCTCCTCAGCCAATGGAATGAAGTGAGCGGGCGACACCATGTCTCGCTGGGGGTGCTGCCACCGGATCAGTGCCTCCACCCCCAGGCTGCCGCCGTGCGGGTCCACTTGCAGTTGGTAGAACAGCACAAACTCTTGCGCAAGGAGTCCATGGCGAATTTCTTCTTCCATCTGGCTGCGCTCCACCGCCTTGGCCTGCATAGCGGGGTCAAAAAAGCAGAAGGTGTTGCGTCCCGCGGCCTTGGCCTGATAGAGCGCGGCATCGGCCTCCTTGAGCAAGTCGTCATAACTTTTGCTGTTTTCCACAAACAAGGCGATGCCCACACTGGTCGTCGCCACGTGGGGCTTGCCCTGCAGGCTGCAGGGTTCGGCCAACAAGTGCAAGATCTTGTGGGCGACTACCTCCGCACGCGCAGCTGCCTCATCGTGTTTGGCACTGAGATTTTCCAGCACCAACACGAATTCATCACCACCCAAGCGGGCCACGGTGTCACCCTCGCGCACGGCCATTTGCAGACGGGTGGCCACTTGCTGGAGCAGGTCATCACCCACTGCATGCCCCTGGGTGTCGTTGACCTGCTTGAAGTGGTCCAGGTCCAGGAACATCACTGCACCATACAACCCGCTACGGCTGGAAGCGGCCAGCGCATGGCGCAGATGGTCGGCCAGCAGGCGGCGGTTGGGCAGGCCGGTCAGGCCATCGTAAAACGCCAGCCTGCGGATTTCTTCCTCATCGGAGCGTCGCTGGGTAATGTCACGCACCAGGCCAATGAAGGTCGCTTCGCCCAGGTGTATGGTTTGCGATACCGAGAGGTTCATGGGGAAGGTACTGCCGTCTTTGCGCCTGCCCTCCAGTTCGCGGGGTTTGCCAAGCACCCGTTCTTCGCCTGTCTGCCGGTAGTGTTCGAGGTAGCCGTCATGCTGGCTGCGGTGGGGCTCGGGCATCAGCATGGACACATTGCGCCCCACCACTTCGTCGGCGTTGTAGCCGAACATGGCACTTGCGGCTTTGTTGAACGTTCTGACCAACCCATCCGGGCCGATGGTGACGACGCCATCGGCCATGTTGTCCAGAATGGCCTGGGTGTGTTGCAGGGACGCCTGCAAGGCATTTTTCGCCCGGACGCGCTCCGTCACGTCACGTTGTACAGAGACCCAGTGGGTAAACCAGCCCGTGCTGTCGGCGATGGGGGCAATATTGAGCTCCACCCAGAATTCCTCGCCGCTTTTGCTGTAGTTGATCAGCTCGGCGTGGATTGATTTCCAGTGCTGCAGGCTTTGGCGGATCTGGTCCAACACGGCGCGGTCGGTATGGGGGCCCTGCAGGATGCGGGGTGTCTTGCCTAAAACCTCTTCCCGGGTGTACCCGGTCTTGCGCTCAAACGCCTCGTTCACAAACACGATGCGCGGGCCCGCACCGTGCAAGGGCTCGGCTTCCGTGATCAGCACAATGTCGTTGAGGTCTGCCATGGCCGTTCCCAGCAGTTTGAGTTGCTGCTCTGACTCCATGCGTTCAGTGACATCCCTGGTCAGCACAATGAGTCGTGGTTCAGCATCGGCTTCCAGCGCCTTGCGTGCGGCTGTGAGTTCAAACCATCGCCAGCCGTCACGCAAGCGCAACTTGACCAAATACCCGCTGGAGCGGCCCTTGTCCATGGCCTCCTTCAGGGCCGCAAGTACGGTGTCGGCGGAGGCGCGGGGCATGACGTCCCGCACGTTTTTCCCCACCAGCGTGGTGGCCGCTATGCCCAACAGGTCAATCTGGGGGGTGTGGTAGCTGTAGTAAGTGCCATTGAGCTCCATCTCGAAAATCATGTCGGGAATCGCTTCCAGCGTGGCTTTGAGGCTGCTCTGAACCGCATCCAGCGCCTGGTAGGGGCGCTGTACGGTCGCGACAAAGATGCTCTGGTAGAGGAACAGGTAAGCGATTACCTTGTACACATGGCCGGCCAAATTGAACAGGTCTGTCACGCTGGCGTACATCGTGAAGAACAGCTCGCTCATGGCCATGGTCAGCACCGCACCCAGCAGTGCCGTGAGGTGCGGGCCGGGTTCAGTGCGCCTGCGCTTCAGCAGAAAGACTGCCGCCAACAGGTGCAGGCCTATCAGGCCGTATTCCAGACGGACCTTGAGTGCCGTCAGCCCACTGCCTGCGACAAAGGTACGTGGCATGGCACTTGGATGGAACAGGAACACCCAGTGTGCCAACACCACAAATGCCAGCACGCCTGCCAGCAGGCCATAGCGATGCAGGGGGCGGCGCAAGGGCTTCCAGGGCAGGGCGGCGACCAGCAACAGGCCGACGGCGGCAAGCATTCGCGCAGCCAACCAGAAGTTGATGGCTTTCTCCGGGTCGCTGGGCGTGACATACAGCGGCATGCCCTTGAAAGACATCAGGTGTGAGAAGTCCAGCAGTGCCACACCCAAAAAGGTGTATGCCAGCAGGGGCATGCTGCCCGATGCCTTGTGGGCTTGTGCGTTCCAAACCGTCGCAAAAATCAGTCCGGACACCACAATGGCGATGATCTCCAGCAGGGAGTGCAAAGGCTCATACCCCGCGATGCCGCGCAGGCTGTCCGGCACCTCGACCCACAGCAGGAGCAACAGGACTGCTGCCAGCACCAGCAGCTGGTTTCGCATCCCGCGCAAATTTTCCCAGGGGTTGGTTTGGGGTGCAACAGCGTTCAAAAGACAAGCTCCTGGAGCAGGGACAAACACGCCCCGGGTCAGCCTACGGAAGATAAAGGCAATGGGGCCGTTCGTACAGGGCTAAGACTCGATGCAAGTCAAAGTTGCAACGATTATGCGGCCTGTCCTCCCAACTTTCTATATTCCCCGAGCGCGTAGCCGTGCCGTGGGTTGGCAGCAACGCCAGCAATCGGGCCTCGTCCCGCGTGCCCAGAATTCAGCTGCAGGGCAGGGCGCGCGTGGTCAGCGCCCCCGCAGAAACAGCGTGTCCAGCTCTTTGAGGGTGAGCTGGCGCCAGGTGGGGCGGCCATGGTTGCATTGGTCGCTGCGTTCGGTGGCTTCCATGTCGCGCAACAGGGCGTTCATCTCTTCGAGGGTGAGTTTGCGGTTGGCGCGCACGGCGCCGTGGCAGGCCATGGTGCCCAATATTTCGTTTTGTGCGCGCTGGATGACGGTGCTGGCGTCGTGCTGGGCCAGTTCGGCCAGCACGCTGCGCGCCAGTTCCACCGCGTCGCCCTGGGCCAGCGTGGTGGGCACGGCGCGCACGGCCAGGGTCTTGGGCGAGAAGGGGCTGATCTCCAGGCCTAGTGTGTTCAGCGTGGCGACATGGGCCTCAGCGGTGGCCACTTCGTCGGGGGTGGCGGCGAAGGTGGCGGGAATCAAGAGTGGTTGGCTGGCCAGCGGGTGCACCGAACCATCGGGTGCGGTGAGGCTGATCTGCGTTTTAAGGCGTTCGTAGACGATGCGCTCATGGGCGGCGTGCATGTCCACGATGACCAGGCCTTGGGTGTTCTCGGCCAGGATGTAGACGCCTTGCAGTTGGGCGATGGCGCGGCCTAGGGGCCAGACTTCTTCTTCGCTCGCTGGACGGCTGGGCGGCACAGCGCTTTGCTCCGCGTCTCCCGCCCGCTGTGCGGGCTCCCCCTTTACCTGCGCAAAGCCCTGTGCCGCCCAGCCTTCTTGGGGTGTGGGCTGGCGTTGCCACAGGGCGCCTACATCGCTGACGCGGTGGCCTATCAAATCCGAATCTGCTTCAAATTTGATAGCTGGTTGCGCACTGTACATGGGGGCTGCAGGCCTATTTGGCACATAAATTCCCGGTGCGGGCAGGGTGTTTGCCTCACCGGGGTTGCCAAACAAGCTGGGAGCCTGCGTCTGCCCAGCCGTGGCGCCAACCGCTGCGGCGGCGCGGGGTGCCGCCAGGGTGTCTTCCACCGCGTGGCGCACCGCCTGGTGCACTTCGCGGCTGTCGCGGAAGCGCACCTCGATCTTGGTGGGGTGCACGTTCACGTCCACGCGCGTGGGGTCCATCGCCACGTAGAGCGCATAAACCGGCTGGCGGTTGCCGTGCAGCACGTCTTCATAGGCGCTGCGCGCGGCATGGGTCAGCACCTTGTCGCGCACAAAGCGGCCGTTTACGTAGCAGAACTGCTGGTCGGCGCGGGAGCGGGCAGCGTCGGGTACGCCAGCACGGCCCCAGACGCGCAGTGCGGGCTGGCCGTATTCGTTGGCTTGGCTGCTGTGCCAGTCCACGCGCACGCTCTGCGCCAGAAACTCGGGGCTCAGCACGTCCGAGAGGCGCTGGTCGAGGGCGGCCAGCGGGTCGGCGTGTTCACACTTGCGCCATTGCTCCACCAACTTGCCCTCGTGCCAGATGGCAAAGCCCACATCGGGGCGAGCCAGTGCGTGGCGGCGTACAGCCTCGATGCAGTGGGCCAGTTCGGTGGCATCGGTTTTCAGGAACTTGCGACGGGCCGGGGTGCTGTAGAACAGCTCTTTCACCTCGACCGTCGTGCCCTGGCTGCGCGCCACAGGCTTCAGTTCGCCCGTGCGGCCGTCCAGCAAATAGGCATCATTCAGGCCGCTAGCCCTTGACAATATTGCGCAATCAGCTATGGAATTGATAGCGGCCAGCGCTTCGCCGCGAAAGCCCATGGTGGCCACGCTCTCCAGGTCGTGCAGGTTGCCGATCTTGCTGGTGGCGTGGCGCTTGAAGGCAATCGGCAGTTCATCGCGCAGGATGCCTTGGCCATCGTCCTCGACACTGATCAGGCGCACGCCACCGGCCAACAGACGCAGCGTGACCTGGGTGGCGCCCGCGTCCAGCGCGTTGTCTACCAACTCGCGCACCACGCTGGAGGGGCGCTCCACCACCTCGCCAGCCGCAATCTGGCTGATGAGTTCGTCGGGCAGTTCGCGGATGGGGCGGCGGGGTGCTGCGGTGTAGGTAGGGGGCAAGAGGGCGTTCACGGGGGGCATTTTAGGGGGATGGTTTTTGCCGGGCAGGCAGGAGGGGAGCTTGTGGCCATACCTATTTGTAACGCCGCCAATTTGCGCTGGTTCTCATGGCATAGTAGATGAGGCGCTCTGCGTGCCGCACATTGATTAACCCTTACGGGCTTGTGCCCGAAGCAAATAGCTACCAAGCAACAAAAAAGGTATGGCTGTAAAAGTCGTTGGATGGTTGTTGGACCGATTGACTACTTGGGTGTTTCCGGCCGTACTGGTAGTGCTGGCGGGCTTCACTTTGCTCTGGCAGTTGGGCCATGCAGACCCGGCCCGGGGCCTGGTCCTGCCCATGCATGTCTGGGAGGAGTCGGCGCCCGTGGACACGGCGGCTCTGTCGTCCCTGGCCCAGCGCCTGGCGGCGTTGCCCGCGCAGGACTCGGCCGAGACTCGTCTGTCACTGCAGCCTTTCTGGGTTCTGTTGCGTGTGCCAGAGGCTGTTGCCCGGCAGTCCCAGGAGATTGACTTTCCTTCGCGCCATGCGGCCAGTCTCGCGTGCTGGAGCGTCCAGAACGGGCAGTTGCTGGGTGAAGCCAACCGCCATGGCACTTCGGGTGCCATGCGCCGTAGCCGGGCGGGTTTCTCCTTGCCTTTGTCCCCCGCGTTTGAGGGCGTTGACTTGCTGTGTCGCGCTGCCTATCGCGGGCCTGCCAAGATCGCTGCGGAACTGTGGCAGCCCAGCGCCTTGGCGCAAGCCCAGGTGGCGCACCAGAAGACCGGTGTGATGCTGGAGGCCGGCATCGGCGTGTTGGCCATCTTCATGCTGTTGACGGCCTTGGTGAACCGCAGCGCCTTGTATTGGACGTTTACCGGATGGCTGTTGTTGAACATGCGTATGGCAGGTTTGTCGGCCGGGACCGACCTGGAGTTGCTGGGTTACCCGATGGCGGCGGACTGGATGATCGTGAGTCGGCAGTGGCTCTTGTGCATGTACTACGCCATGACCATTGGCCTGTTCAGTGCGTTGTTCAAGAGCGAGTTGGAAGAGGTCAAGGCAGGCTGGCCCCTGACCGTGCACCAGCTTAGCGCGGTGGCCATCATCCTGGCCTGTCCCTTTTTGTCGTACGAGCAGATCTTGCCGATGCTGTGGGGCGCCACGTTTTCCGTGGTTGCGCTCATGCTGTTCTACCTGACCAAGATTTTGCGCCACACCCATTCGCGCGTGGCGGGCTGGTACGCCGCCTCCATCACGGTGACGCTGGTCGCCAGCATGAACGAGGTGGTGGCTGCGGCCACGGGGCAGCGCTCCTTGATGGCCGGGCTCAACAGCGTGACCGCCGCGATTGCCTCGGCCCTGCTGGCCTCGGCGGCGGTGGCCGAGCACATGCGTTTCCACCGCTTGCAGAACCAGCGCGCCCAGAAGCTGCTGGAGGCTGCGTACCAGGACTCCCCGGTGGGCCTGTTCACCATCGGGCGGGGCCAGACAATCATCAAAGCCAACCCGGCCTTCCACGCCATGTTGCGGCGCACCGCCCAGGTGGAGCCAATGGGTTTGAAGGACTGGTTTGATGGGGCGGTGGTGGAGCAAGTGCTGGCGCTGCACAGCGCTCGGCACAGCACCTCGGTGGACCTGCAAACGCAGACCTTGCTGCCGCGCGCTGGGGAGCCGAGCTGGTTTGCCATCAATGCGTCGACGGTGGATGGCAACACCATCGAATGCTCCTTGCAGGACATCACAGAACGCGTGTTGGCCACGCAGCGCCTGGAGTACCTGGCCAGCCACGACCCGTTGACGGGCTGCCTGAACCTGCGCGGCCTGGCGCTGGAAGCTGAAAAGCCGGACTACCAGCCCAGCGCCTTGGCCTACTTTGACCTGGACCGCTTCAAGCTCATCAATGACCTGTACGGGCATACGGCCGGAGACAATGTGCTGAAGCAGGTGGCCGAGCGCATGGGCAGTGTGCTGCAGCGCAAGGATAAATTGGCCCGGATTGGCGGAGACGAATTTGTGATCGTGTTCTCCCGCGCCAGCATGGAAGACAGCGAGGCCAGCTGCAACAGCATTGCCATGTTGATCGGCTCCACGCCGTTTCAGATCGACAACCAGAGTTTTTCGCTGGATGTGTCCGGGGGGCTGGTGGGCATGGCGCGTTTTGGGCAGTCACCGCTGAAAGACGTGGTGTCTGCTGCCGACACCCTGTGTCGCATGGCCAAGAAGCGCAGCTCCCAGCGCCTAGTGGTGATGGAGTCGGGTGACCGCTTCTTCCAACAGCACCAGGACGAGCTGGACCTGATCAACTGCCTGGAGCGTGGCGAGACGCCCCAGGGTTTGTTCTTGGTGATGCAGCCGGAGTTGTCCCTGAGTCGCCCCTTTGACTCGCTGAACTTCGAGATTCTGGTGCGCCTGCGCAAACCCGATGGCTCGGTGGTGCCCGCAGCCACCATCATCGAAGCGGCCGAGGCGCATGGCAAAACGGCCATCATTGACCGTTGGGTGGTAACCACCGCCATCGATTGGCTGGAGCGCAACGCCCAGAACCTGGAGCGCACCCACTTTGTCGGGGTCAACCTCTCGGGGGGCTCGCTCAACGACGAGTTTTTCACGGCCGAGCTGTTCGCCCTGTTCGAGCAGCACCCGCAGGCGCTCTCCAAAATCTGCATCGAAATCACCGAAACCGTGGCCATCACCGATATGCGCAATATGCAGCGCTTTATCGACCGCGTGCGCTCCATGGGGGCCAAGGTGGGACTGGACGATTTTGGAGCCGGATATTCTTCGTTCGGCTACCTCAAAGGCCTCTCGGTGGATGCCCTCAAGCTGGACGGTTCACTGGTACGGGATGCCGCGCGCAGCCAGTCCGGCATGGCCATCATCATGGCGATCGGCGGGTTGGTGAACAGCCTGGGCATGAAGTCTGTCGGTGAGTTTGCCGAAGACCTGCTCACCATCCGCGCGCTGGTAGACGCTGGCATCGACTATGCCCAAGGCTATGGCATCAGCAAACCGGTGGAGCCAGAGCGCATCTTGTCGGCCCGCAGCGGTGCAGACTTTATTGAAGATCCGGAGATTCTGGCGTTCGTGCGGCAACTGCAGACCCAGGCAGATGCCACCTTGTCGCTGTTCCCTGACAGCCAGTATGGGGTGCTGCACTAGGCGTGCGAGCCTAGCGGGCTAGCAGGCCATGGCACCCTGCGCCGCCCGGTGCAGTCTGGCAGGGGTGTGCAGCGGCAGTGCATCTTCTTGTGTGTGCTGGGGGGCATCCGGCTCGGGGCAGCGCCAGACCTGGGACATGGCCTTGGCGCGGCTCAGATCGATATCGGGGTGCTGTGTGGCAAAGAAAAAGTCGTGCAGGTTGTGCCGCGCGGCCTGCCACAAGGGCTGTACGGTCTGGGGTGCCAGGTACATGACCCGATGCGGTACGCCACCCGTGAACGTCATTGGATAGAAGACGCCGGTATCCCCCACATCCGAGAAATACAGGCTGTCGTAAATGCGGTCCACCGGGCGGCGCCCTGTGGCCATCATCCAGTCCACCTGCTGTTCCAGGCAGTAAGTGTGCAGGGCCTTGAAAAGGGCGCTGCGTACTAACGAGGAGTTGGGGTTGCCCTTGATGCACAGGCGGGTGGTCTCCACCATGCGGCTGCCATGAAAGCGCTCTGGCAATTTCAGGGAGTGTTGGAGGGGAATGGCGTGAATCACGTTGGCATGGGTGCGCAGGGTGCCCAATACTGTGCCGTCGAATTTGGAGGTGGCAATGAAGACTTCGCAGCCCGGCTCGGTGTCGGCCGCCTCCGCTTCCCGCAACTTGCATCCCAGATCGGGCAGGTGTTTGCCATAGGACGCAGCCCGCAACTGGATAACCCCCTCCATTTGGGCGGGCGAGGCAATCTCGACACGAAATGGCAGGTGTTCGGTGGGGCCCACCGAACTTGGAACGCTAGCTGCTGTAACCATGACAACTCCCTTCTATTGCGTTGGTGAAGAAATCAGTCTAGGGTTAGTCCCAAGCGCGAATAGTGGAATTAAGGGGTGATTTGCCTGCCTTTTCACGTACCTGCCACGATGCACTTCGCTAGTGCGCCATGCACTGGTTTGGGGGCAAAGGGTCCGTGGCGATAATCTGCCCCCATGGAACTCATTACTCAGCTTTTCGACTTCATCCTGCACGTAGACCGTTACCTGGAGGTCTTTGTGCAGAACTACGGCACGTGGGTCTATGCGCTGTTGTTTCTCATTGTGTTTGTCGAGACGGGTGTGGTGGTGATGCCGTTTTTGCCGGGAGACTCCCTGCTGTTTGTGGTGGGTGCCATGTGTGGTGTGGGTCTTATGAGTTTTCCCATCGCCGTGGGCGTGTTGCTGGTGGCTGCCACCTTGGGCGACCAGTGCAACTACTCCATAGGCCGCTACTTTGGCCCGAAGGTGTTCCAGTGGGAGCAGTCGCGCTTTTTCAATAAGGCAGCGTTTGACAAGGCGCACACGTTTTACGAAACCTATGGCGGCTTTACCATCATCGCCGCGCGCTTCATGCCCTTCTTGCGGACCTTTGTGCCGTTTGTAGGCGGTGTGGCGCAAATGAGCCGTGCCAAGTTCACGCTGTTCAACGTGATGGGCGCATTGCTCTGGGTACTGGGCATTTGCACCGCGGGTTACTTCCTGGGAAGCTTCCCCTGGGTCAAGGCGAATCTGGACAAAATCATCTGGGCGATGATCCTGGTCCCTGGCCTGTTTGTGCTCTTTGGTGCCTGGAAAGCCCGAAGCGCAGGCGCCTCGGCTTAACTCGTCGTCCGGTTGCGCGCCAACGGCGGGTTCTTGGCGAGGTAAGCCAGGATGCCGCGCATCAGCGCATCGGCCAGCTGGTTCTGGTAGGCCTCGCTGTTGAGCTTCACCTCTTCGCTGGGGTTGCTGATGAAGGCGGCCTCCACCAGTACGCTGGGGATGTCGGGGGCCTTGAGGACGGCAAAAGACGCTTGCTCCACTTTGGGCTTGTGCAGCTTGCCCACGCGTTTGATTTCGCCCAGCAGGTTGCTGCCGAGCTTGAGGCTGTCGTTGATCTGGGCGGTGGTGCTCATGTCCAGCAGGGCGCGCTGCACGGTAGCGTCCTTGGCCTTCACGTTCAGGCCGCCAATCAAATCCGCCTTGTTTTCCTTGGCCGCCATCCAGCGCGCGGCGCTGCTGGATGCACCGCCCTGGCTCAGTGCAAACACGCTGGCACCCTGCGGGTCGGGGGTGAAGAAGGCGTCGGCATGCAGGCTCACAAACAGGTCGGCCTGCACGCGACGCGCCTTCTGCACGCGCGTGCCCAGCGGCACAAAGAAGTCGGCATCGCGCGTCAGGTAGGCGCGCATGGCGCTGCCGTTCACGGTGGCGTTGTTGATGCGCTCGCGCAGCAGGTGGGCCAGTTTGAGCACCACGTCTTTTTCTTTGGTACCGCCAGGCCCCACCGCACCGGGGTCTTCGCCGCCATGGCCGGGGTCCAGGGCAATGATGATCAGGCGTTCGGTGGCGCTTCCGGGAGCGGCAGGTGCTGGCGGTTTAGTGCCATTTAGGCCTGTAGCCCCCGTGGAATCTGCGCGAGTAGCTCCTGTTTTAGGAGCGTTGGGGCCTGCTGCCACCGCCGCACTGGAGGCGGGGCGCTGTGTGTGCTGGGCAATCAGCGCATCCAGCGGGTCGGCGGCAGGCTTGCTTGCGGCGGAGGCGGGCTTGGGTGCCGTGTCCTTGAGTCGGTCAGCAATCAGGCCTTCCAGCGGGTCCACTTCGTCCACCGGGTAGAGGTCAAACACCAGCCGGTGCTGGTAGGCCGCCACGGGCGCGAGCGAAAACACCTGGGGGCGAATGGGGTGCTTGAGGTCCACCACCAGGCGCACCACCGTGGGCGTGAACTGCCCCACGCGGATGCCCGCAATATTGGGGTCGTCGGCCTTGACCTTGGCCACCAGTTCCTTGAGCGCGGGGTTGAGCGTAATGCCTTCAATGTCCACTGCCAGGCGTGGCGGGCTGGGCACAAAGGTTTGTTTGGCCGTCAAGGCTGCGTCGGATTCGATGGTGACGCGCGAGTACTCGGGCGCGGGCCACACGCGCACCGTCATGATGGTGGCGCCGCGCGCCAGGTGGGCCGCACCGAGCGTGAGCACCACGCTGCCAGCTTGCAACAGGGTGCGTCGTTTCATGCGGTTGCCCCCGGCAACCCTTGCAGCAATGCCTGCCCCGCTGCGGTGTGGGCCTGCAGCGTGACGCTGCGGCTGCTGTCGTCCCGCGTGCGGATGTGCAGGTCCACATCGGCCACCGGAAGCACACCGGCGGCTTTTTCGGGCCACTCGGCCAGTTTCAGGCCAGGGCTGGCAAAGATGTCACGAAAACCTGCTTCCTCCCATTCGCGCGGGTCGTTGAAGCGGTAGAAGTCAAAGTGCCAGATGTTGAGCGCATCCAGCTCGTAGGGTTCCACCACGGCGTAGGTCGGGCTCTTGATGCGGCCCGTCACGCCCAGCGCCTGCAGCAGGTGGCGCACCAGTGTGGTCTTGCCAGCGCCCAGGTCGCCATGCAGGGCCACAAAGGCGTTGGCCAGCGCAGGCTGCGTGGCCCAGTGCTGCGCAAAGGTTTGGGTAGCGGCTTCGTCCGGCCACACCAGGGTGGCGCTTTCTACAATGGGGTGGTGACGATCAACAGCGTGCAAGACAAGGCTCAATTCAGTGGCGACCAGCTGGTGGCGCAGGTGCGGGCCTGGGCCCGGGAACTTGGATTCTCCCAAATTGGCGTGGCCGGTGTGGATTTGTCGTCTGCCGAGGCCGGTTTATTGGCCTGGTTGTCGCACGGTTTCCACGGTGACATGGGCTATATGGCCCAGCACGGCCTCAAACGGGCCCGCCCGGCCGAGCTGGTGCCCGGCACGGTGAGCGTCATCACCGCGCGCATGGACTACCTGCCACAGGCCACCGAAGCAGGCTGGCAGGACACTGAGCTGGCGCGCCTGCAGCGCCCCGGTGAGGGTATTGTGTCGCTCTATGCGCGGGGGCGGGACTACCACAAGGTGCTGCGCAACCGCCTGCAAAAACTGGCGGACCAGCTGTCGGCCCACATGGGCCCGTTGGGCTACCGCGTGTTCACCGATTCGGCCCCGGTGCTGGAGGCCGAGCTGGCCTCGCGCAGCGGCCAGGGCTGGCGCGGCAAGCACACGCTGCTGCTCAACCGCGAGGCCGGCTCCATGTTCTTCTTGGGCGAGATTTATGTGGACGTGGCGCTGCCCGCCAGCGCACCGGTAGAGCCGCACTGCGGCAGCTGCAGCGCCTGCATCAGCGCTTGCCCCACGCAGGCCATCCTCGCGCCGCACCGGCTCGATGCGCGGCGTTGCATTTCCTACCTGACCATCGAGCACGCCGGCCCGATTCCATTGGATATGCGCGCGCTGATCGGCAACCGCATCTACGGCTGCGACGACTGCCAGTTGGTGTGCCCCTGGAACAAGTTTGCCCAGCGCAGCAGCCTGCCGGACTTTGACGCCCGTGAGGGCCTGGCCGGTGAGCAACTGGCCACACTGCTGGATTGGACCGAAGACACGTTTTTGAAGCACACCGAAGGCAGCCCGATCCGCCGCATCGGCCACGTGCGTTGGCTGCGCAATGTGGCGGTGGCCCTGGGCAATGCGCTGCATGGCACGGGCTTGAGTGCGGTGCAGCGCGCCACCATGGTCCAGTCCTTGCAACGCCGTACCAACCACCCGGACCCACTGGTGCAAGAGCATGTGCAGTGGGCCTTGCAATCCGACTACCCCGAGTGAACGCCGACCATGACGCCTTACGACCTGCTGGTCATTGACCCGCAAAACGACTTTCTGGACATTCCGGGTGCAGCCTTGCCGGTGCCCGGCGCCAATGCCGACATGGACCGGCTCGCCGCCTGGCTGACCACGCATGCGGTCCAGGTGCAAAGCCTCACCGTCACGCTGGACTCCCACGCCAGCGTGGGCGTGGAGCGCACCACCTTTTGGCAGCAGGCGGATGGCGGCACGGTGGCACCGTTCATGCTGATTCGTGCGGCCGATGTGCAGGCCGGTACCTTCCGCCCGCGCCATGCCGACAAGACGGCCGAAGTACTGGCCTACCTGCTGGCGCTGGAGGCCACGGGCCAGCGCCAGCTCATCGTCTGGCCGGTGCACTGCGTGCTGGGTACCTGGGGCCACAACATCCACAGCGGGCTCAGCGCAGCGATAGCGCACTGGGAGCAGAGCACCGGACGCAACTGCCACAAGGTGCTCAAGGGCCAGAACCCCATGACCGAACAGTACAGTGCCTTCAAGGCCGAAGTGCCCCGCGCTGACGACGAAAGAACCTTGCTCAACAAGCCTCTGATGCGCACCCTGTCTGCGCAAGGTGCTACGCTTTTAGTAGCGGGTGAGGCGCTGAGCCACTGCGTCGCTGCCTCGGTGGGGGACCTGATGGCGGAACTGCCGGCCGAGCGCTTGCAGGCCACGGTACTGCTGACTGACTGTATGAGCCCGGTCACCGGCTTTGAGGCGGCAGGCCAGGGCTTTCTGGCGCAGGCGCGTGCGGCAGGCTTGCGCACGACCACGCTGGATTCGCTTACTTGAGCGGGGGCGGCAGGCCCGCAAACACGTCCATGGGCTGCCACTCCAGCGGCAGCCGGATATCCACCTGGTCCTGGGCGGCCCGCTGCTGCAGGAACTGCATGGACGCCTCAAAGTCGTCCAGCGGTTTGGGCATGGGCTGCATGGGCAGGGTGGATGGAATCCAGAAATCGTCCCAGTGGATGGGAATGACGCGCCGCGCCCCCACCGCGGCCACGGTCTCCTGCCAGTAGGCGGCCTTGTGCTCCGCACTGCGCGGGCCCATGGCCCCTATGCCCAGCAAGACCACATCCGCTTTCACCCCCTGTAGCGCAGCGGGCACAAAGCCTGCGGTGCCGGTGATCAGCAGGCTGCGCCCATCGTGCGTGATGTGGGCCACATAACTCTGGCCTTCCTTGTACTCGGTGGCGCGTACGGGCGGTTTCAGCGGGGCAGTAATCTCGCCACCGGTAAAGCCGGTGGGCGTGTGCACCGCCGGGTACAGCGTGACGGTGAAGCGCCCAAATGTGTAGGGCTTGCGCAGCTCGGCGGTGCGGATCTGCGCCTCGGGCAAGCCCCAGCCGCGGCCCACCATGGCGGTGGAGTCGGAGCCCAGCAGCAGCGCCCCGGTGCGCTGGGCCACCTCGGGCGCGTCCATGGCGTGGTCGTAATGGGAGTGCAGGGGAATCACCGCGGCCAGCTTGCCGGTGCGCGCCGGAATGCCAGCGCGCTGCAGGCCAGCGGCAATGCCAGCCACATCGGGTTCCACCTGGCGCACAAAGGTGGTGAGTTTGTCGGGGCGGGAGAAAAATCCGTCGGTCAGCAGCGCGGTTTCACCATCGTCCAGCAACACCGTGGCCACACCCAGAAAACTCACGCGCAAAGGTGTTTGTGCGGCTGTGGGGGGCTGCCAGCGCAGGGCGCTCAGGCCGTCCAGGCCGGGTGGATGGCTGAGCAACCAGGCCAGCACGGCGGCGCCGACGGCCAAGACCAACAGGATGACCACCGCCAGGCGCTTGAACCATTTCATGCGCGCAGTGTAGGGTCAGCGGCGTGGGCGGGGCAGTCGCGTGCGTTGCAGGGCCAGCAGTTCGCCCATGCCCTGCACCAGGGCCAGCGTGACGGCCAGCCAGGGCAGCAAGTGGTTGCGGCGGGGGGCGGAGTGGTGACGCATCAGACTTCGATCAGCGCCACTGGCTCCAGCCAGTTGTCTTCGAACAGTTCATCGAGCAAACGTTGCAGTCCAAGCAGTTTGAGGATCATGGAAGGCTCCCGGCGGGTTGCAGATGTGGTCACTCTAGGTGGCGAATGTGACGCTTTGATGGCACTGTGGTGGCATGGCATCAGCCCGCACAAACAGGCTGCACCGAAGGCTGCGCCCCACTATGCTGGCGCGATATCTGGAGCTTTGCCTTTGTCACCACGCGCCCTCGATGCCCTGACCGAACTGGAACGCATTCTGCAGCTGGCCGGTAGCCGCGTGCAGACCCGTGTGGTACGCGAGGTGGACTGCCATGGCACTGCTTTGCCGGTGTACGCCATTGCCCTGGGCAACCCGGACCCGCAGGTGCCAGCCATTGGTTTTTTTGGCGGTGTGCACGGCCTGGAGCGCATCGGTGCCGAGGTGGTGATTGCCTACCTGCAGAGCATCGTGATGCGCCTGACCTGGGACCACACCTTGCACCGCCAGCTCGAATCCTTGCGCCTGGTGTTCATGCCCCTGGTCAACCCCGGTGGCATGGCCTTGGGCACACGTGCCAACCCGCGTGGTGTGGATCTGATGCGCAACGCCCCGGTGGATGCGCTGGAGCCGGTGCCCGCACTGGTGGGCGGCCAGCGCCTGAGCGCGCGCCTGCCCTGGTACCGCGGCATGGCGGGCGCCCCCATGGAAGAAGAAAACCAGGCCGTTTGTGAGGTGGTGGCGCAGGAGCTGCTGCCGCGGCTGTTCAGCATGTCGGTGGACTGCCATTCGGGCTTCGGCGTGCAGGACCGGCTGTGGTTTCCGTTTGCCCACACCCGTCAGGCGCTGCACCATCTGGCCGAGATGTATGCGCTGCAGGCCATCTTCCGCCAGACCTACAACCACCACCCCTATGTGTTTGAGCCGCAAAGCCTGCAGTACCTGGCGCATGGCGACCTGTGGGATCACCTCTACCTGCAGTCGCGCGCGGTGCCCGAGCGGGTGTTTTTGCCGCTCACGCTGGAGATGGGATCGTGGCTATGGATCAAGAAAAATCCGCGCCAGCTATTCAGCCGCCATGGCATCTTCAACCCGCTGATCGGGCACCGGCAGGAACGTGTGTTGCGTCGCCACCTGTGGATGCTGGATTTTTTGACCCGTGCGGCCTGCAGTGCGGAGTCTTGGGTGCCCCAGGACAAGCAACGCCATGCGCTGCACGCCGAGGCCTTGCAGCATTGGTACTGAGTGTGCCTAGAGGTATCGCAGCACGCCCAGTGCAAATGGCAGGCTGGCCATGCCCAACAGGGTGGACAGGGTGACCAGGCCGGCAACAAAGGCACCGTCATAGCCCATGCGGGCGGCCAGCACATAACAGCTCGACGCGGTGGGCAGGGCCGAGAAGGCCAGCAGCATGGTGGTTTGGGTGGGGTTGAGTCCAAAGAGCAGGGCTACGCCCAAAGCTGCGACAGGCGTGAGTGCGTGGCGAATCACCAGTACCGACACGGCCAATGCTTTGCCACGCGCCAGTGCGTTGAGCTGCATGCCAGCACCAGCGGCCATCAGGCCCAAAGCCAGCGAAGCTGCACCCAATCGCGTGACGGTGGGTTCCAGCCAGACGGGGATGCTGAAGCCCAGGAGATTGGCTATCAGCCCCGATGCCGTGGCGATGATCAGCGGATTGCGCAGCAGCTCACGCGCAAAGCCGCGTTGTGCGTGTTTGGCCATGGGCCACACAGCAGCCACATTGAACAGTGGCACACACACGCCGATCAGCACGGCGATCAGTTGCAAGCCCTGTGGCCCCGCCAAACGGTCTGCAATGGCCAATCCGATGAATGAATTGAAGCGGAAGGCAATCTGTGCGCTGGAGGCATGGTCCCGTGCGTCGATGTGGCTGCCCAGCCAGGGCAGGCGGGGCAGGGCGTAGGCCATGGCGATACCCATCAGGCCGGTGGCCAGCCCGCCGCCGATGAGGCTGGAGGCAGTGCCCAGGTCCAGCGGGCTTTTCACAATCGAGTGAAACAGCAGCACCGGGAACAAAAAGTAGTACACCAGTGACTCGACCTGTTCCCATACCGGCCGATTCAGCGCGGTGTAGCGACAGACCAGGTACCCGAGCAGGATGAGAGAGAAATCGGGGAAAAGGAGTTGGGCGTAGTTCACCCTTGAAGGATAGCAGCCGGGTGGCTCGGGTTCGGGTTTTCACGGGGTGGGCGTGTAAGCCCGTGTCGGCTTTCATGCGGGTACCATGCGCGGCATACATAGGAGATTGCCATGCACCGTAGAGTTCTGTTTGCCGTGGGTTTGCTAGCCGCATCCAGCGCGGCGCTGGCCCAGGGCTACCCCAACAAAATCATCAAGCTGCAAGTGCCCTTCGCACCCGGTGGTACGACCGACATCATTGCCCGCGTGATTGCCGATCCGCTGGGCAAGGTGCTGGGCCAGAGCGTGATTGTGGAAAACAAGGCCGGCGGCGGTGGCGTGGTCGGTGCCAACGAGACGGCCAAGTCCGTGCCCGATGGCTATTCGTTGGGCATTGCCACGGTGTCCACGGTGGCTGCCAACCCGGCGATCAACCCCAAGAACCCGTACAACCCGCTCACCGATTTCACGCCCATCGTCAACATCGCGGCCACGCCCAATGTGATTGCCGTGCACCCGAGTTTTCCTGCCAAGGACTACAAGGGTTTTATAGCTGAGCTGAAAAAGAGTCCCGGCAAGTACTCATATGCCTCCTCCGGCACAGGGGGGATCGGTCATATGCAGACCGAGTTGTTCAAAAACTTGGCGGGCGTGTTTATCACCCACATTCCCTACCGCGGTGCGGGCCCGGCCCTGAATGACACCGTCGGGGGCCAGGTGCCGCTGATTTTTGACAACCTGCCATCGGCCTTGCCTTTCATTCAGGGTGGCCGCCTGGTGCCCATCGTGGTGTCTGCGCCCCAGCGGCTGGCCCAGTTGCCCAATGTGCCCACCTTCAAGGAAGTGGGGCTGGAGCCAGTGAATCGCATGGCCTTCTATGGCATTTACGGTCCCAAGGGTCTGCCCAAAGAGGTGGTGGACAAGGTGAACGCGGCGGTGCGCAAAGTGCTGGAAGACCCGGCCGTGCGCAAGCGTATTGAGGAAACTGGCTCCTTGATCGAGGGCAACAGCCCCGAGCAGTTCTCGGCCCAGATCAAAGCCGAGTTTGAGGTCTACAAAAAAGTGGTGGAGTCCGCCAAATTGCGTCTGGAATGACGGCGGGCGGCGTAGACACCTCCACGATCGATACCTTTATCGACGCGTTGTGGCTGGAAGAAGGGCTGTCCAAAAACACCCTTCAGGCCTACCGCCGTGATCTCACGCTGTTCGCACAATGGCTGCAGGCCACTCCCCTCGTGGCGGCGCAGGAACTGCATATCCAAGGTTATTTTGCGGCCCAGCATGGGCAGACCAAGGCCACCACCGCCAACCGGCGGTTGACCGTCTTTCGCCGTTATTTCCGTTGGGCCTTGCGCGAGGGCGTGGTCCAGCAGGACCCAACCCTCAAGCTGGATGCCGCCAAGCAGGCCCCACGTATCCCCAAAACGCTGACCGAGGCGCAGGTCGAGGCTTTGCTGGCAGCGCCTGACACCAGCGAAGCACTGGGCGTACGCGACCGCACCATGCTGGAGCTGATGTATGCCAGTGGCCTGCGCGTGAGCGAACTGGTGGAGTTGCGCGTGCTGAATGTGGGGCTCAACGAAGGTGTGTTGCGTGTGATGGGCAAAGGGTCCAAAGAGCGCTTGGTGCCCTTTGGGGAAGTGGCTGGTGTTTGGTTGCAACGTTACCTGGGGCAGGCTCGCCCCGAGTTGCTGGGCCCCAAGCAAACGCAGGACCTGTTTGTGACCGTGCGCGGCAGCAAGGCTGGCACGGCGATGACGCGTGTGATGTTTTGGGCGCTGGTGAAGCGTTATGCCTTGCATGCGGGCATTCGCGCGCCTATGTCACCACATACCCTGCGCCATGCTTTTGCAACGCACTTGCTCAACCACGGGGCCGATTTGCGTTCGGTGCAAATGCTGCTGGGCCATGCCGACATCTCCACAACCACCATCTACACGCATGTAGCGCGGGAGCGCCTGGCGGCGTTGCACGCCCAGCACCACCCGCGTGGCTGACAACGACGCCTAGGCGAGCAGGGTTTCGGCCCAGGCCAGGGCTTGCAAATGTGCCCAGTTGACCTGGTTGCTGCTCAGGCCCAGTGCGACCGATGTGCTGGCAAAGGTCTCGTCGTCACCGGACTCGCAGGCCTGGGCCAGTGCCAGGTAGGGCGCCAGGGGGCCGGTGCCATACAGCAGGGCGTTGGTCACCGTGTCTGGCAGGCTTAGTGTGGCCAGGGCGGCCGGCATGGGTACGCCCAGCAAGGTGTCCAGCAGAGAGAAAATGCCCACCACGAAGGCGTTGTCACTTTCCTCGGGCGGCAAGGAGTCTGTGGTCAACAACTCCATCAGGCGGCCGCGCACTACGGCGGTATTGCCCACCGCAGGGGGCACTTCACCGGTCTGCGAGGTGGTAAGAAGCAGGGCGGCCCACTTGAAGAGTTTCTTCAGGCCCAGCAACATCACCGCGTGCTTGAACGAGGTCACCTCGGTGCGCAGGCCAAAGCTGGCCGAATTCATAAAGCGCAGCAGATTGAAGGACAGCGTGGGGTCACGCTTGAGTACTTCCTCAATTTCGTGCGTGCTGGCTTGTTGGCGTACCAAGTTGATGAGTTGCAAGATGGTCGCTTGCGCGGGGCGTATGGTCTGGCCCTCCAGAAGCACTGGTTTGGCAAACCAGTAGCCCTGAAACAATTGCACGCCCAGCTCCTGCAGCATCTCGTACTGCTGTGACGTTTCTACTTTTTCTGCCACTAACTGTGCACTCGATTTGGACTGTGCCAGTTTGATGAAAGAACTGATGGATGCGGGCTTGAGTACGGACAGATCGAACTTGATGAAGGAGGCCAGGGGCAGCCAGGTCTCGTACGAGCGGGTGAGCACCGAGTAGTCAAAGGCCAGACGAAATCCGCGCTCGCGCATGGCCAGCAGGGTGGGAAGCCGGGTCTGGATCTGCTCAACCTGCGTCACCGGCAGTGGTGGGATTTCCAGCACGATCTGCTCCGGTGCTACCAACTCCAAGTGGCCGCCGGCGAGGCTGTCATGGGTGCAGTTGATGAACAGGGCCTTCTTCTCCATCAAAGCCTGGGTGTCAGCCATGGACAGGAGGTTGAAGAGCAACTGGGCATCGCTGGAGGCTGTGTGCTGTTCTGCAGCCACAGAGCGGTCAAACAGTTCGTAGCCAAAGATGTTGCGCTGGCTGTCGAGAATGGCCTGGCGGGCGATGGCGACCAGAGGGCCTGCAGGGGCGGTGGCGTGGGAGGCTGTGTCAGGCGGCATGGTGGTGTGCGGGGTTCGGACCATTCTAGACCTGCGTCAACCCACTGGCTTGCAGGACAGCCAGTTCGGCATCGGTGAAGCCTGCGCGTTTGCGGGCCAGCAGGTTGAAGGGCGGTTTGGGGCGTGGCGCCGCATGCTGCAAGGCCGCTTGGGCATAAAAGGGGGCCGGCTCCAGCCCTTCGCGCTGGCAGAGCCAGTGGAACCATTGGTTGCCGATGGCGACGTGGCCCACTTCTTCGCGCAGGATGGTGTCCAGAATGTCGCAGGCCTCCAGGGCCTGGGGCGTGCCGACCTTGCGCAGCTTGGCCTGAATCAGGGGTGTGGCATCCAGGCCCCGGGCTTCCAGGGTGCGCGGGACCAGAGCCATGCGGGCCACCACATCGTGGCGGGTGTTCTCGCACATGGTCCACAGCCCGTCGTGGGCGGAAAAACTGCCATAGGTGTAGCCACAGCGCTGCAAGTGAATTTGCAAGGACTGGAAGTGCTGCGACTCCTCCAGTGCCACCTGCATCCAGTCGCGGTAGTAGGCCTCGGGCATATTGGCAAAGCGCCAGACGGCATCCAGCGCAAGGTTGATGGCATTAAATTCAATGTGCGTGATGGAGTGCAGCAGCGCGGCATGGCCATACGGCGTGAAGGGCGAGCGCCTGGGCACCTCTTTGGGTTCGACCAGCAGCGGCAGGGCCGGGCGCCCCGGGAGCTCGGGCCAGACAAAGGTGTGGTGGCGGTCCACATTCAGCGTAGCCTGTTGGGACCCAAATCGCTGTAGCGCCGCCACCTTGGCGGCAGGATCACAGATTTCAAAGGCTTGCAGCGCACAGTGTCGAAGTTCCATCTCTACAATTCTAGTTTTTCAGCAATCTGGGGATGGACATGGCTATTTACGAACTCGACCAGATTGCGCCACGCCTTGCGGCATCGGCCTGGGTGGCAGACAGTGCCCAGGTGATGGGCGATGTGGACGTGGCGGAGGATGCCAGTGTCTGGTTTGGTGCGGTGGTGCGCGGCGACACCGAGACCATCCGCATTGGCAAGGGCTCCAACATCCAGGATGCCAGCGTGCTGCATGCGGATATCGGCAAGCCGCTGACGATTGGCGAGAACGTCACGGTGGGCCACCAGGTCATGTTGCATGGCTGCACCATTGGCGATGGTTCACTGATCGGCATTGGTGCCATCGTGCTCAATGGGGCCAAGATCGGCAAGGGCTGTATCGTGGGTGCTGGATCACTGGTGACGGAAGGCAAGGAATTTCCTGATGGTTCCATGATCCTGGGCAGTCCGGCCAAAGTGGTGCGGGAGTTGTCTGCGGAACAGCAGGCCGGCTTGCGCCTGAGTGCGCTGCATTACATCGAGAATGCGAGCCGCTTCAAAAACGGATTGAAAAAGATTGCTTAACCGCTGGCCCTGCATGGGCTGGCTTGAAGGGAGACGTGCATGTCGGAGTTGCACAAATTTTTGTTTGATGGATTGCCGGTACGTGGCGCCGTGGTGCGCTTGACTGACGCCTGGGTGGAAGTTCTACGCCGCCGTGCGTCCAACTCCCACACAGGCGCCTACCCCGCACCAGTGCAAAACATGTTGGGAGAAATGACGGCCGCAGCGGTGCTGATGCAGTCCAACATCAAGTTCGACGGTGCCCTGGTGCTGCAGATCTTTGGGGATGGTCCTGTGCAGGTGGCCGTGGTGGAAGTTCAATCCGACTTGAAGCTGCGCGCGACGGCTACGGTGGCGGGTGACGTGGCTGCCGACTTGTCGCTGAGTCAGATGGTGAATGTGAGTAACCAGGGGCGCTGTGCCATCACGCTGGACCCCAAGACCAAGTTCCCAGGGCAGCAGCCTTACCAGGGCGTGGTACCGCTGTTTGATGACCATGGCCGCCCGATTGAAAAACTCAGCGCGGTGCTGGAACATTACATGCTGCAGAGTGAGCAGCTCGACACTACCCTGGTACTGGCCGCAGATGACAAGGTTGCCGCAGGCCTGTTGATCCAGCGTCTTCCCATGCAAGGCGAGAGCAATTTGTCAGGCAGCATGGTGTCCAAGGAGAACGAGGATGCGATTGGCCTCAACGAGCATTACAACCGCATTGCCACCCTGGCGGCCAGCCTCAAGCGTGAGGAGCTGTTGACGCTGGATGTGGACACAATTTTGCGCCGCCTGTTCTGGGAAGAGCAGGTCACGCGCTTCGAGCCACTGGTGGGTGAGACTGCCCCCCGTTTTGTTTGCAGTTGCAGCCGCGAACGCGTGGCCAAAATGATCGTTAGCCTGGGACGTGAGGAAGTGGAGAGCATCTTGTCGGAGCGCGCAGACATTGAAGTGTCCTGTGAGTTCTGCGGGGCCCAGCACCGCTTTGACCCGATCGATGCAGCGCAGCTGTTCACCGATCCCGTGCAGCGTGTAGACGGTGGTTCAGACGCGCACTGAGGTCGTTGGTGTGAGCCGGCTGAACAGTCGGTGCTCGCAGTCCGCATCGGAGCAGGTGTCGCATACCCAGACCCATGCTGGGCCCGCAGTGCTTGGCAGCTGTGCGCGTTGCCTGGCGTCGGCATGCGTGATGGCTTGCAGTGCTGCCTGTAATCGCAGCGAACCCAGGCCGTAGACCGTGGCAAACGGCAGCCGTTGTGCGAGCAGCACTTCGCGCAACCGGGCATCCACACGCCGTTGCATGGCCACGCCGTCGCGCTGGATGCCATCGGCTACCCATGGCAAATCAAGGCATGCCAGCAGGGTGACGTCGAGGCTGCGCTGAAGCGCGATTGCGGCGGCGTACAGGCTGTTGTCCTGGAATAGCATGTCGCTGTACACAGCGGTGACAAGGGGGGTTGTGTCTGCCACCACGCAGGCAGCCCGGGCCTGTGCAATGCGCGCAGCTTGTGTGTCGGCGACGTGCGATTGTTCGTGGGCTTGTGGTGGGCGTCCGTGCTGTGCGCTCCACGTGCGCAGATATTCCGGGATGAGTTCGACGGAGCCGTAGCGGGGTTGCAGCGCGGTGTGAAGCGCGTGGGACAGCGTGGATTTGCCGCTGCACTCGGCGCCCACAATACCAATCTTCATGTGGGAACGCCGAAGTTAGCGTGCGATCTGCACGTAAATTTCGTTGACCTTGACCATGCCAAGCTCGGTGCGGGCTTTCTCTTCCACGATTTCCAGACCTTCACGCAGGTCACTGATTTCAGCCGCCAAACGTTCATTGGCTTGGGTGGCCTGGGTGTTGTGCTGCTTTTGTGCATCCAGCTGTGCCGCCAATCTGGACACATTGGGCACACTGCCTCGCCCGAACCACAGTTGCCCGTGCAAGATCACCAGCAAGGCGATCAATGCAGCGGGAACAAGGCGATTGGCCATGCTCAACTCCGTGCGGCGGGTTGCGCCGCCGGGCCGCCCCAAGGCGCAACGCTGCCCCCGTGGGGGGCAGCAAAGGACACGAAGTAGGTGAGCGTGGGGGCCATTTACTTCAGGTTATAGAACGCGGCGCGGCCGGGGTACACCGCCACATCACCCAAGTCCTCTTCGATGCGCAGCAGCTGGTTGTACTTGGCCATGCGGTCGGAGCGGCTCAAGGAGCCGGTCTTGATTTGACCAGCGTTGGTGCCCACCGCGATGTCGGAGATGGTGGAGTCTTCGGTTTCGCCCGAACGGTGGCTGATCACGGCGGTGTAACCGGCACGCTTGGCCATTTCAATGGCGGCGAAGGTTTCAGACAGCGTACCGATCTGGTTGATCTTGATCAGGATCGAGTTGGCAATGCCCTTGTCGATACCTTCTTTCAGGATCTTGGTGTTGGTCACGAACAAATCGTCACCCACGATTTGCACTTTGGCGCCCAAGCGGTCGGTCAAGACCTTCCAGCCATCCCAGTCGCCTTCGGCCATGCCGTCTTCAATGGAGATGATGGGGTATTTGTCGACCCAAGTCGCCAGCATGTCGGTCCACTCTTGGGCAGTCAGACTCAGGCCTTCACCTTCCAGCTCGTACTTGCCGTCCTTGTAGAACTCGGAAGCGGCGCAGTCCAGGCCCAAAGCGATTTGTTCGCCGGCCACATAGCCAGCCTTGTCGATCGCTTGCAGGATCATTTGAATGGCAGCTTCGTGGTTGGCCACGTTGGGCGCAAAGCCACCTTCATCGCCCACGGCGGTGCTGATACCTTGGTCATGCAGAATCTTTTTCAATGCGTGGAACACTTCGGCACCCCAGCGCAGGGCTTCGCGGAAGCTGGGCGCGCCCACGGGGATGATCATCAACTCTTGCAGGTCGAGGTTGTTGTTCGCGTGCTCACCACCGTTCATGACGTTCATCATGGGCACGGGCATCTGCACACTGCCCATGCCGCCGAAGTAGCGGTATAGGGGGAGGCCGGCTTCTTCGGCCGCTGCACGGGCAACGGCCATGGACACGGCCAACATTGCGTTGGCGCCCAAGCGGCTTTTGTTCTCGGTGCCGTCCAGGTCAATCAGGGTCTTGTCCAGGAAAGCTTGTTCGGAGGCATCGAGGCCCAACACGGCTTCGGAGATTTCAGTGTTGATGTGTTCAACAGCCTTCAGAACGCCCTTGCCCAGGTAACGCTTCTTGTCGCCGTCGCGCAGCTCAATGGCCTCGCGCGAACCGGTGGATGCGCCAGAGGGCACGGCTGCACGACCCATGGTGCCCGACTCCAGCAACACGTCGCACTCTACGGTGGGGTTGCCGCGGGAGTCCAGAATTTCGCGACCGACGATATCAACAATTGCGCTCATTGGTTTCTTTCAAGTTCAAAAACACACAAACAAAAACGGCACACGGGATCATGCCCACGATCACTGGAAATTGTTTTCCAGCAAGGCGGTTTTTTTGGTTACGGAATCGAGTGCCACCAAAGTTTCCAGCAGTGCCTTCATGTGGCGCAACGGTACGGCGTTGGGACCATCGGACCACGCTTCGGCGGGGCGGGGATGGGTTTCCATGAAGAGCCCGGCCACGCCCGCGGCCACGCCGGCCCGGGCCAGCACGGGGACCATCTCGCGCGCGCCACCACTGCTGCCACCCAGACCTCCGGGCTTTTGCACCGAGTGGGTCACGTCGAACACGACAGGTGCTCCCGACTTGCGCATCTCAGCCAGGCTGGTCATGTCGGCCACGAGGTTGTTGTAGCCAAAGCTCACGCCGCGCTCGCAGGCCAGGAAGCGGTCGGCTGAGAGTCCGGCCTCTTCGGCGGCAGCACGGGCCTTGTCGATCACGTTCTTCATGTCCCAGGGGGCGAGGAACTGGCCCTTTTTGATATTCACCGGTTTTCCGCTTTGCGCCACGGCGCGGATGAAGTCAGTCTGGCGGCACAGAAAGGCGGGAGTCTGCAGTACGTCCACCACACTGGCGACTTCGGCCACATGGGATTCGTCATGCACATCCGTCAGGATGGGCAATTGCAACTGGCGGCGTACCTCGTCCAGGATTTTCAGTCCGGCGTCCAGGCCGACGCCGCGTTTGCTGGTGCCGGAGGAGCGGTTGGCCTTGTCGAAGGAGCCTTTGTAGATCAGGGGGATGCCCAAGGCAGTACAGGCTTCCTTGAGCTGGCCCGCCACTTCGATGGACATTTCCAGTCCTTCGATGGAGCAGGTGCCCGCGATCAGGAAGAAGCGGTGCTCCAGGCCAATATCAAATCCACAGAGTTCCATATCAGGCGACCGCTTTCAAACTTTTGCCTTCGGACTGGTGGTCCACCGCAGCCTTGATGAAGGCATTGAACAGTGGATGGCCGTTCCATGGCGTGGACTTGAATTCTGGGTGGAACTGCACACCGACAAACCAGGGATGCACGGTTTGTGGCAACTCCACAATTTCCGTGAGTTGCTCGCGCTGGGTCAGTGCAGAAATCACCAAGCCAGCTTCGCGCAGCTGGTCCAGGTAGTTCACGTTGGCTTCGTAGCGGTGGCGGTGGCGCTCGGTCACCACGTTGCCGTAAATCTTGTGGGCCAGCGTGCCCTTGGCGACATCGGAGCTTTGTGCGCCCAGGCGCATGGTCCCGCCCAGGTCGGAGTTGGCGTCACGCGTCTTGATGGTGCCGTCTGCATCCTTCCACTCGGTGATCAGCGCGATCACGGGGTTGGGGCTGGCGGGTTCGAACTCGGTGCTGTTGGCGTCGGCGAGGCCAGCCACGTTGCGGGCGAACTCGATGGTGGCGACCTGCATGCCCAGGCAGATGCCCAGGTAGGGGACCTTGTTTTCACGGGCAAAGCGGGCGGTGCTGATCTTGCCTTCAATACCGCGCTTGCCGAAGCCGCCGGGCACCAGAATGGCGTCGTACTTGGCTAACTGGTTCACGCTAGCGGTGTCAATCGTTTCGGAATCCACGTGTTCGATCTTCACACGCACATGGTTTTTCATGCCGGCGTGGCGCAGCGCTTCGTTGACCGATTTGTAGCTGTCCGTCAGGTCCACGTATTTGCCCACCATGGCGATGGTGACTTCGCCCTTGGGGTGCTCCGTCTCGTAGACCAGTTCGTCCCAGCGCTTGAGGTTGGCGGGGGGCGTGTTCAGGCGCAGCTTGTCGCAGATCAGGCCATCCAAGCCCTGCTCGTGCAGCATGCGCGGCACCTTGTAGATGGTGTCCACGTCCCACATGGAGATCACGCCCCACTCAGGCACGTTGGAGAATAGCGAGATCTTGGCGCGCTCTTCGTCAGGAATCGGGCGGTCAGCGCGGCACAGCAACGCATCGGCTTGAATGCCGATTTCACGCAGCTGCTTGGCGGTGTGTTGGGTGGGTTTGGTCTTCAACTCACCCGCTGCTGCAATCCAGGGCAGGTAGCTCAGGTGCACAAAGGCGCTGTTGTTGGGGCCGAGCTTGAGGCTCATTTGGCGCACCGCTTCAAGGAAGGGCAGGGACTCGATGTCACCTACGGTGCCACCGATTTCCACAATCGCCACATCCACGGCATCCGGCTCGCCAAAGCGCGCGCCGCGCTTCACAAACTCCTGGATTTCGTTGGTGACGTGGGGAATGACCTGCACGGTCTTGCCCAGGTAGTCACCGCGGCGCTCTTTGTCGAGCACGCTCTTGTAGATCTGGCCGGTGGTGAAGTTGTTGGTCTTGCGCATGCGCGTTTCGATGAAACGCTCGTAGTGGCCCAAGTCCAGATCGGTTTCTGCGCCGTCGTCGGTGACAAACACCTCGCCGTGCTGCAGCGGTGACATGGTGCCGGGGTCTACGTTGAGGTAGGGGTCAAGCTTGATGAGGGTGACTGTCAGGCCCCGCGATTCCAGAATCGCAGCTAAGGAGGCTGAGGCGATTCCCTTGCCAAGGGAAGACACCACACCGCCGGTGACGAAGACAAATTTGGTCATGTCAGGGGCGAACCTATGGGTTCGATGAGGTGGTAAAGCGAGATTATAGGCGTCTGCTACATTGCGGTCCTCGGCTCTAGAGGCACTCCATGGATTTATCTGGCAAACACATCGTTCTGGGGCTCACCGGCGGCATCGCCTGCTACAAGGCGGCCGAACTCTGCCGTGCGTTGATCAAGCAGGGCGCCACCGTGCAAGTGGTGATGACCGAGGCGGCCGCGCAGTTCATCACGCCGGTGACCATGCAGGCGCTCAGCAACCGCCCCGTGTACGACTCGCAGTGGGACGCGCGGGAGCGCAACAACATGCCCCACATCAACCTGAGTCGCGAGGCCGATGCCATCCTGATTGCCCCGTGCAGTGCCGACTTCATGGCCAAGCTTTTGCATGGCCGCGCGGACGATTTACTCAGCTTGATGTGCCTGGCCCGTCCCATCGAATCCGTGCCGCTATTGATTGCACCTGCCATGAACCGCGAAATGTGGGCGCACCCCGCCACGCAGCGCAACCTGGCGCAGCTGCAGGCTGACGGTGCGACCCTGCTGGGCGTGGGCAGCGGCTTTCAGGCCTGTGGTGAAACCGGTGATGGCCGCATGCTGGAGCCGCAGGAACTGCTGGAAGACGTGATTGCCTTTTTTCAGCCCAAGGTGCTGGCCGGCCAGCGCGTGCTGGTCACCGCGGGTCCCACCTTCGAGGCGATTGACCCGGTGCGTGGCATCACCAACCTGTCCAGCGGCAAGATGGGTTTTGCCATCGCTCGCGCGGCTCACGAAGCGGGCGCAGAGGTCACCCTGGTAGCCGGTCCCGTATCCCTGTCCACACCGCGAGGTGTGCAGCGTGTGGATGTGAAATCTGCACAAAATATGCATGTAGCCAGCGTGGAATATGCGCAAGCAGCTACTATTTTTATAGCAACTGCAGCCGTTGCCGATTGGCGTCCCGCGCAGGCGTCAGACCAGAAGATCAAGAAAGACGGCTCCGGCAACACGCCCGTGCTGGGCTTTGTTGAAAACCCGGACATCCTGGCAGACATTGCCCATTCACCACGCGCCACCAATGGCGCCTTGTTCTGCGTGGGCTTTGCGGCCGAAAGCCATGACCTGCTGGCACACGCGACGGCCAAACGCGCGCGCAAGGGGGTGCCACTGCTGGTCGGTAACATCGGCCCCGCCACCTTTGGGCAAGACGACAACGCGTTGCTGCTGGTGGATGCCCAGGGTGCGCAAGAACTCCCCCGCAACTCCAAACTGGCCTTGGCCCGGCAACTGGTTGCCGAAATTGCCAAGCGCCAACGTGCCACCCATTGAAGCTATCCCATGAAAATTGACGTCAAGATCCTCGACAGCCGCCTGAATGACAACCTGCCTACGTATGCCACGCCCGGCAGCGCGGGACTGGATTTGCGGGCCTGCCTGGACGCTCCGCTGACCCTGGCGCCCAATGCCTGGCAACTGGTGCCTACCGGCATGGCCATTTACCTGGAAGACCCCGCCTATGCGGCGCTCATCCTGCCGCGCTCGGGCCTGGGCCACAAACACGGCATCGTGCTGGGCAATCTGGTGGGGCTGATTGACAGCGATTACCAGGGCCAGCTCATGGTGAGTGCCTGGAACCGCAGTGCCGTGGAGTTCACCATCCAGCCCATGGAGCGCATTGCACAGCTCATGATCGTGCCGGTGGTGCAGGCGCAGTTCAATGTGGTGACTGAATTCCCGGCCTCGCAGCGTGGCGAAGGCGGCTACGGCTCCACAGGCAAGGCCTGAGCCGTAGCTATACCAACGCCGTTTTAGTGCAGCGTGTCGTTGCCGGGGGCAGACGCGTGGACCGGCTGAATACGGAAGAAGCCGGTGCCGGCGGTGCCGCGGCCGATTTCTTCTTCAGTCGCTTCGCGCACCGATTCCACCTTGAGGCTGATGCGAATGGCGATACCCGCCAGCGGGTGGTTGCCGTCCAGCACTACGTGCTCGGGGTAGATGTCGGTGATCGTGTAGAGCGCGTCTTTGGGGGCATCCGGGTTGCAGCCCGCAGGCAGGGCGTGGCCTTCCATGGTCAGGCCTTCTTGCAACTCTGCGGGAAACAGGGTGCGTGGTTCCAGAAACAGCAGTTGGTCGTTGAAGTCGCCAAAGGCCTGCTCGGGTTCAATTTGCAAGTCCAGCTTGGCGCCCGCCACATGGCCTTGCAGGGCGGCTTCAATCGGGGGCAACAGGTCGTTGCCGCCCAACAAAAACTCCACCGGATCGTCCAAAACGTCCAGTTCTTCGCCCAAAGTGTCTTTCAGCGTCCAGGTGAGGGCAACGACGCATTGCGGTGTGATTTCCATAGGAGAATTGTCCCATGAACATCCAAGAACCATTGCAACTGCTGGGCGGACTCTCGCCAAAAACCTTTATGCAACGCCACTGGCAGAAAAAGCCGCTGGTGATCCGGCAGGCGATTCCGGGCTTTGCGCCGCTGCTGGACCGGGCTGAGCTGCTGGATTTGGCGGCCCAAGAAGACGTGGAGTCGCGGCTGGTGGTGCAGGCCTCTGTCAAGGGCGGTGCAGGCTGGCGTTTCAAACACGGGCCGTTTGCACGCAAGGCATTGCCACCCTTCAAACAAGCCGGCTGGACCATGCTGGTACAGGGTGTGGATCTGCACGACGAGCGCCTCCATGCCCTGATGAACCAGTTCCGCTTTGTGCCCGATGCGCGCCTGGACGACCTGATGATCAGCTATGCCACCGATGGTGGCGGAGTAGGGCCGCACTTTGACAGCTACGACGTGTTCTTGCTCCAAGCCCATGGCCGCCGGCGCTGGCGCATTGGTCGCCAGAAGGATCTGAGCCTGCAACCCGACATGCCACTCAAGATCCTGGCGAACTTTGAGCCCGAAGAAGAGTTTGTGCTGGAGCCCGGTGACATGCTGTACCTCCCGCCCAAGTACGCACACGACGGCATTGCCGAGGGCGAGTGCATGACCTATTCGATTGGGTTTCGATCACCGGATCGCGCTGAGTTGGCGCAAGAAATTTTGCAGCGGCTGGCCGAACAAGCGGTGGATGAGCTGGGCCCCGGCTTGTACCGTGACCCCAAACAGGAGGCCGTGGAGCGCAGTGCCGCCATGCCCGCGGCATTGCTGGAGTTTGCCCATGTCGCTTTGCAGGATGCCCTGCGGGACCCCAAGGCCGTCGCCCGCGCGGTGGGCGAGTACCTGAGCGAGCCCAAGGCCAATGTCTGGTTTGATGGCGGTGAGCCGGAGGTGCAGGGCGCTGTGCGCTTGGACCGCAAGACCCGCATGCTGTATGACGCTGACCATGTATTCATCAATGGCGAAAGCTTCAACGCTGGTGGCAAGGATGCACAGCTCATGCGCACACTGGCTGACACGCGCTGCCTGGGCGCAGCAGATGTCAAGCGCCTGAGTGCTGGGGCACGTGCACTGATGGATGACTGGTGCGCTGTTGGCTGGTTGTATCCCGATGACTGAGTTGCCACAGTCCTCCACGCCTCTCTTCGAAGGGAGTTTTGCGGGGCTTGCCGCATTTGCGCAACTGGTGCGCGAAGCGCTGGCATGTGCTGCGCGGGAGGGGTGGTCGCAGATGGTGTGGAGCGATGCGAGTTTTCTCGATTGGCCCCTGCGCGAGAAAGCCGTGGTCGAGTCCCTGAATGCCTGGTCTGGCAGTGGCCGTCGGCTGGTGCTGTTGGCGCAACGGTTTGACGAGGTGCAGCGCCACCACGCACGCTTTGTGCAATGGCGCAATACGTGGGACCACCTGGTGGAATGCCGCGTGTGCAAACAGTTGGATGCTTCGGAATTTCCCAGCGCGTTGTGGAGTCCGCACTGGGTCATGCGGCGCCTGGACGTGGAACGCAGCACCGGTGTTGCGGGGTATGAACCGCAACGCCGCGTGCTGTTGAAAGAGGAACTGGAGGAGTGCCGACGCCAGAGCTCTCCGGGGTTTCCGAGCACTATTTTGGGTTTGTGAGTGTATAAAAAGGGTTTACCCCTATGCACTGTTTTGGGTCTTGTATAATTTTGAGCTCTGGGGAAAGAGATCGAATGCTTTTGCCAGGGCTGGGTGGCTTGCCACCTAGGCAATTTCCGGAAATTGTTTCGTTAACTCACTTTTGAACTTAAAAATGAACAAATCTCTCGTTTTGGCAGCTTTGATCGCTGCTGCTGCCCTGGCTGCTTGCGGTAAAAAAGAAGAGGCTCCTGCTGCTGCTCCTGCCGTTGAAGCTCCTGCTGCTGCTCCCGCACCAGCTGCTGCTCCTGCTGCTGAAGCTCCTGCTGCTGCTCCCGCAGCTGCCGCTTCCGAGCCAGCCAAGCAGTAATCTGCTTGCAGACGAAAAAAAACCACCGCAAGGTGGTTTTTTTTCGTCTGCACCGTGTGGGCGTGACCCCACATACAGCAGTGTGTTACTTGATGTCGTCGGCCAGTACCTTCACGATACGCTGCGCGATGGCCGAAGTTTCGGCTTGTCCGTTCGTATTCAGCACCAGCACGTTGGATGAGTCGCCAGTGCTGCGCACGGCGATCTGGTACTTGGTGGGCTCTGTGCCTTTACTGGAGCCGCTGAACAGCTTGCTGAAGAAACCGGGCTCCGAGTTTTCGGAGGTGGTGCTCACGTAGCGGACAAAGTAAATGCCCTGCTTGCGGTCACGGTCTTCCACCGTGAAACCGGTGCGGTCCAGTGCCAGACCGACGCGGCGCCAAGCGCGGTCAAAACCTTCTTCCAGTTTGACTGCTGGTTGGCCGTTCACCGTGGTCACGGCGGCAATAGCCTTGGGGGCGCTGGCGGTCACCAAGGCTTTGGATTGCTCTTGGGAGACACCCAACTTCACCATCAGGCGGCGCAGAAACTCGGCTTCCAGCTCGGGGTCGGCCGCGCGGGGTTGCCACACGGTTTGTTTTTCGCCGGTGGTGGTGTAGACCTCGACCATGCCGCGGTGGCTGATGAAGATCTCTGTGTTGCCGTTGGCATCACGTTCCAGGCGGGTGCGGAACTTGTCCCGCTCGCCGGTGGAGTACAGGGAATCCAGCAGCTTGCCCAAAGCGGCGCGGATGGCGTCTTGCGGAATCTTGGCGCGGTTTTCGGCCCAGTCGGTTTCCATGATGCCCAGATTGCTCTGGTCCATCGCGAGCAAGAATCCGTTCTCTTGCCAGAAGTCTTTCACTGGCTCCCACAGCTTGTCGGCCGGGCGGTTCACCACCAGCCAGCGCTGGTTGCCTGCGCGTTCGATGCGAACATCGCCCACGCTCAACGTGGCCACGGGAACCTTGTTATTTGCGGCCTGATTGGCTTGGTAGCCTGACGCAGAAATCGCCCCATCCACCACGGTGTAGCGGGTGTCTTTGGAGAGTTGGGTCAGGTCTGGCGGGATGTCCAGCGAAGGTGCTTTGCCGGTGGACCGGTAGTCCACCTTGTCCGATTCCAGGGAGCCACATGCGCCCAGGGCCAGGGTGATGCCAATCAAGGCAGCTTTGGAGGTGAAATTCACAGAGGGTTCCAGTGGCGTAAAAGCTCAGATCAATCCGCAGGTCTTCAGCGCGCGTTCGAGCACGGGCTGACTGGCTGCGGTTAATGGTGTTAAGGGCAGGCGCAACGCCTGCTTGCTCAGACCCATGCGGGATACCGCCCATTTCACGGGGATGGGGTTGGACTCCACAAACAGGGCTTTGTGCAGTGGCAGCAGCTGCAGCTGAATCTCCATGGCACGGGCCACGTTGCCCGCCATGGCGGCCACACACAGCTCATGCATCAGGCGTGGGGCCACGTTGGCCGTCACGCTCACGTTGCCGTGGCCACCGCACAGCATCAGTGCTACGGCGGTAGGGTCATCACCGCTGTAAATGGAGAAGTGTTTGGGGGCATCCTTGATCAACCACTGGGCGCGCTCGATATTGCCGGTGGCTTCCTTGATGCCCACAATGCCGGGCACCTCAGCCAGGCGCAGCACCGTGTCGTGTGCCATATCAGCGACCGAGCGGCCGGGCACGTTGTAGAGCACGATGGGCAGATCACCAGCGGCTTCGGCAATGGCCTTGAAGTGCTGGAACTGGCCTTCTTGGGTGGGCTTGTTGTAGTAGGGCACTACCTGCAGCTGGCAATCGGCGCCCACGCCTTTGGCAAACTTGGCCAAGGCAATCGCCTCGCGGGTGGAGTTGCCGCCGCAACCGGCCATGATGGGTACGCGGCCCGCCGCTTGCTCGACCGACACGCGGATGATTTCGCAATGCTCGTCCACACTGACCGTGGGCGACTCACCGGTGGTACCCACCACACCGATGCAATCGGTGCCTTCGGCAATTTGCCAATCAATCAGTTTGCGCAGCGCGGGGTAGTCCACGGAGCCGTCGTCGAGCATCGGGGTGATGAGGGCTACGATGCTGCCCCTGATTGGACCTTTGGAAGCGTTCATGGTGTGTGGTGGATTCAGTAAACGGGCATTTTAACTAGAGTGCGTGTCGGGCCGACACAGCCCCAGTGTCCGGGTGGGTAAAGATACGTAAGGCGGCAATGCGCTGCACAAAGCGGGCGGGATTGTCCAGGTAACCCTGCTCAAACGCGACCACATGCCAAGCTGCGCACACGTCCAAGAGTTCGCCGGGCCGCAGCAGAAAATCCGGGCGACTGGGGCGCCCTACGGTTTCATTGCCAGCAGCAAAGGTCTCATACAGTAACACTCCGCCGGGAGCCACGCTGTCCAGCAGGGTGGGAAACAGGGGGCGCCACAGGTAGTTGGTCACCACCACGGCGCCAAACGCCTGCGGGGTGCCATCCTGCAGCAGGGGCCATGGCGCATTTTCAACATCTGCGGTGACCAGTGTTGCCGTCGGCACACGCTGGGCCACCTGGGTGGTGTCCAGGTCAATGCCTGTGACCGCATGGCCGCGCTGGGCAAACCATGCCAAGTGCCGACCTGCACCGCAGGCCACATCCAGCACGCGGGCTTCTGGGGGCAGCAAATGGCTCCAGCGCTGCACCCAGGCAGAGGCGGCGCCGCTGCCGTGGGCGGTATCGTTGGCGCTCATTGCGGTTTGACGTGGTCTTTGAGTGCCGCCAGTGCCATCTTTTCCACCACACCGGGGAGCAGCAGTTTGATGAAGCGGCCCAGCTTGCCCTTGGTGGTCATCACCACTTCACGTTCGCGTTTGGCCATCCCTTCCAAAATCAGCCGCGCGCATTCCTCCACTGTCATCGCGTTGTCCTCTTTCAGTCCGCTGGACCCCGCGGCCTGGCCTGCAGCATTGAGGCCGCGGCTTCGGATATTCGTCAGCACCACGCCGGGGTAGGCGGTGGTGACGCTCACGCCAGCACCGCGCAACTCGGTGCGCAGGGCCTCAAAGAAACCGGTCATGGCGAATTTGGAGGCGCTGTAGGCCGTGCGGCCTGGCACGCCCACCAGCCCCGCCAGCGACGACACGGCCACGATGTGGCCCTGGCTGGCCTTGAGGTGGGGCAGGGCGGCATGGGCACACCACACACTGCCCCAGAGGTTGATGCGCATGAGCTGCTCGTACCAGCCCAGGTCTTCGGCCTTTACATCGCTGAACAGGGCCTGCGCCGAGATGCCGGCGTTGTTGATCAGTGCATCCACCCGGCCAAAACGCTGCATGGTCTGGTCCACCAAGGCGCGGCACTGGGCTTCTATGGACACATCCGTGGGCATGACCAGGGTTTGCGCGCCCAGTGCTTGGCATTGGGCGGCTACGGCGTGGAGCAGCTCCACGTTGCGCGCCGCCAGCACCAGCGCGGCTTTGCCCCCGTGTTGGCGGGCCAACTGGCGCGCCATTTCGGCGCCAATGCCATCGGAGGCACCCGTGATGATGGTGGTGTTCAGGCTATCGGTCATTGGAGGGGTGATCAAAAACAGGCCCAGACCTGGTTGGCCAGTTGGACCAGAAAGTCGGGTTGGGTGTACAGGTAAAACACACCCAGCAGCGCCGCGACCACGGCACTCCAGATGAACAGGCGGTTGCGGGTTACCACGTCAGTGTGCCAGCGCCGTGCGCTGGATGGGTGCTTCGCGCACCGGCAGGTTCACCAGCGCGGCCAGCACGCCCAAGGCAATGGCGATGTACCAGACGATGTCGTAGCTGCCGGTTTTGTCATAGAGGTAGCCGCCCAGCCAGACGCCCATGAAAGAGCCAATCTGGTGGCTGAAGAACACAAAACCACCCAACATGGACAGATGGGCGACGCCAAAAATCTGCGCCACCGTGGCATTGGTGGGCGGGATGGTGGATAACCACAGCAGCCCCATGACCGATGCAAACACGTAGACGCTGGCGGGCGACAGCGGCACCAGCAAAAACACACTGATGGCTACGGCGCGGGCCAGGTAGATAAACGCCAGGATGTTTTTCTTGGCCATCTTCTGGCCCAACACACCCGCGGCATAGGTGCCAAACACATTGAACAGGCCGATCAGCGCCAGTGCGTAGCTCGCCACCTGGGGCGACAGGCCCTTGTCTTTGAGGTAGCTGGGCATGTGCACGCCAATGAACACGACCTGGAAGCCGCAGACAAAGTAGCCCGCCATCAGCAACTGAAAGCTCGGGTATTTGAACGCTTCACGCAGCGCTTGCCCAATGGATTGATCGCGCTTGGGCGCAGTGGCTCCGCCAAAGCCGGGCTCCCGCAGCCCCCAGGCCAGCGGAATCATCAGCAACGCGGCGGCGCCCAGCACCACCAGCGCCTCCTGCCAGCCCAGGCTGCCGATCAGGAATCCTTCGGTCGGCACCATCAAAAACTGCCCAAATGACCCCGCTGCCGCGGCCACGCCCATGGCCCAGGAGCGCTTCTCCAGCGACACATTGCGCCCGATCACGCCATAAATGACCGCATAGGTGGTACCGGCCTGCGCCATGCCGATCAGCACGCCGCTGGACAGCGAAAACAGCAGTGGCGTGTTGGCGTAGGCCATGCCGACCAAGCCCAGTGCGTAAAGCACCGCGCCGCCCACAATGACGCGGAAGGCGCCAAAGCGGTCTGCCGCCATGCCGGCAAATATGCCCGACAGGCCCCACACCAGGTTCTGGATGGCTATGGCGAAGGCAAAGGTCTCGCGTGTCCAGCCCTGGGCTTGGGTGATGGGCTGCAGCCACAGGCCAAAGCCGTGGCGTATGCCCATGGACAGGGTCACGATGGTGGCTCCGCAGGCCAGGATCTGGACGATGGAGAGTGGTTTGTGGGAGGAAGTCATCGTTGAAATGTAGCCCGTTTGCCATGGTCTTGCTGCAGCAGCTGTGACAAACTTGGCAACCCATATGCTGCTGTATTCTGTATATGCATACAGTTGTTTTCTCAGCGCCCACTACAATCCGCCCACTATGGCAGTGAAACCCACCCCCGAATATTCCGAATCGTCGATCCGCGTGCTCAAGGGCCTGGAGCCCGTGAAACAGCGTCCGGGCATGTACACCCGCACCGACAACCCGCTGCACATCATCCAGGAAGTGCTGGACAACGCCGCCGACGAGGCACTGGCCGGTCACGGCAAAAAAATCAAAGTTACCCTGCATGCCGATGGCTCCGTCAGCGTGGAAGACGATGGCCGTGGCATCCCGTTTGGCATGCACCCCGAAGAAAAAGCACCCGTGATCGAGCTGGTGTTCACCCGCCTGCACGCGGGTGGCAAGTTCGACAAGGGCAAGGGCGGCGCCTACAGCTTCTCCGGCGGCTTGCACGGCGTGGGCGTGAGTGTGACCAACGCGCTGGGCAAGCGCCTGGAGGCCACCAGCTACCGCGAAGGCTCGGTTGCCCGTCTGGCGTTTGAGGGCGGCGACGTGACCGAGGCGCTAGAGATCCGCAAGGCCGGCGAGGGCGACCGCAAGCAGGGCACCACGGTGCGTGTCTGGCCCGATGCCAAATATTTCGAATCTGCCGTACTGCCCATGGGCGAGCTGACCCACCTGCTGCGCAGCAAGGCGGTGCTGATGCCCGGCGTCAGCGTGACGCTGGTGAATGAAAAGAGCAAAGAGAGCCAAAACTGGCTCTACAAAGGTGGCCTCAAGGACTATCTGGGCCAGACGCTGACCGCCGACCCGGTCATCCCCATGTTTGATGGTGAAGGCTTTGCCGACAGCCAGAGCGACAACTTCGCCGAAGGCGAGGGCGCCAGCTGGTGCGTGGCCTTTACCGAAGAAGGCCAGCCGGTGCGCGAGAGTTATGTCAACCTGATCCCGACCAGCGCCGGTGGCACGCACGAGAGCGGCCTGCGCGATGGCCTGTTCACCGCGGTCAAAAGCTTTATCGAACTGCACAGCCTGCTGCCCAAGGGCGTGAAGCTGATGCCCGAAGACGTGTTTGCCCGGGCCAGCTATGTGCTGAGTGCCAAGGTGCTGGACCCGCAGTTCCAGGGCCAGATCAAGGAGCGGCTGAACTCGCGTGATGCGGTGCGCCTGGTCAGCAGCTTTGTGCGCCCCACGCTGGAGCTGTGGCTGAACCAGCATGTGGACTACGGCAAAAAACTGGCCGAGCTGGCCATCAAGGCCGCACAGACGCGGCAAAAAGCCGGGCAGAAGGTCGAGAAACGCAAGAGCAGCGGCGTGGCCGTGTTGCCCGGCAAGCTCACCGATTGCGAAAGCCGCGACATTGCCTACAACGAAGTGTTTCTGGTCGAGGGCGACTCCGCCGGCGGCAGCGCCAAGATGGGCCGCGACAAGGAAAACCAGGCCATCCTGCCGCTGCGCGGCAAGGTGCTCAACACTTGGGAGGTGGACCGTGACCGCCTGTTTGCCAACACCGAAATCCACGACATCTCGGTTGCCATTGGTGTGGACCCACATGGCCCCAACGACACGCCCGACCTGAGCGGTCTGCGCTATGGCAAGGTCTGCATCCTGTCCGATGCGGACGTGGACGGCTCGCACATCCAGGTGCTGCTGCTGACCTTGTTCTTCCGCCATTTCCCCAAGCTCATCGAGACGGGCCACGTGTTTGTGGCGCGCCCCCCGCTGTTCCGCGTGGATGCACCGGCCCGTGGCAAAAAGCCCGCCAGCAAAGCCTATGCGTTGGACGAAGGTGAACTGGTGGCCATTCTGGACAAGCTGCGCAAGGAAGGCGTGCGCGAAGGCGCCTGGTCCATCAGCCGCTTCAAAGGCCTGGGCGAGATGAATGCCGAGCAGTTGTGGGACACCACGCTCAACCCCGACACCCGCCGCCTGCTGCCGGTGGCGCTGGGCGCGATTGACTTTGGCGCGACCGAATCGCTGATCACCAAGCTGATGGGCAAAGGCGAGGCCGCGGCGCGCCGTGAGCTGATGGAGCTGCACGGCGACTCGGTCGAGATTGACGTCTGATTGCTATGAAAATAGTAGCTGCTTGCGCACTGTTGACGGGGGCTATGGCCTCTTTTTATGCCCAAGCGGACGTCTGGGTGTGGGTCGACGAGCAGGGCCACAGCCACTTTGCGGCTGAGCAGGTGGACGCGCGCTACAGCCAGTTTTATCGGGCGCCCTTGCAGTCCACGGCACCGGGCATGGCCGAACCTGCAGTGGCTGCCGCACCTGAAGTCAACCCCAAGCTGGCCGAGTTTTTCGAATCCTCGCCGCGCTACCGCAAGATCCAGCCGTTGCTCAAAGAGGCAGCGGCGCGTTACCGCGTGGACTATGAGCTGTTGCAGGCCCTGGTGGCCACGGAGTCCGGCTTTGACGCCGAGGCCGTGTCCCCCAAGGGCGCCGTCGGTCTCATGCAGGTGATGCCCGACACTGCGCGCCGCTTTGGCGTGGATGGCGACCGCCGGCGATCGGTGGAGTCCAAGCTGACCGACCCCAAGACCAATATCAACCTGGGCACACGTTACCTGCGCCTGCTGATCGACATGTTCCCCGGCAAGCTGGACTTGGCGCTGGCCTCGTACAACGCGGGCGAGGGTGCGGTGCAGCGTGCGGGCAACAAGGTGCCCAACTACAAAGAAACCCAAAACTACGTGGCCACCGTGGGCGAGCTGTATGCCGCCCTCAAACCCGTGCCCGTGGCCCAGGTGAACAAGACGGCGTCTGGCCGTGTGAAAGCCACCTATGGCGAAGGCTACGTGCTGGCCGGCGCCCGTGATCCCTATGTACTAAGAGCGCCCGGCGCTGCCCAGGCCATGGCCTTGGGCGGCGCTGCAGGCCGCGGCAACATGGTGGCGCCCTTGCAGGGCCAGCCCGTGCCGCAGACCCCGATAGCTGACTGACGAAACATGACTGACCAAACCACGCTCGATCTGATCCCCGAACCCGCCGCCCCCGGCGATTACAGCGAACTCAACCTGGCCACCTACGCGCAGCGCGCCTATCTGGAGTACGCACTTTCCGTCGTCAAGGGGCGTGCACTGCCCGATGTGTGCGACGGCCTCAAGCCCGTGCAGCGCCGCATTCTGTACAGCATGTCGCGCATGGGCCTGGGCTTTGGTGGCACCAACGGCAATGTGGGCGCCAAGCCCGTCAAAAGCGCCCGTGTGGTGGGCGACGTGCTGGGCCGCTTCCACCCGCATGGCGACCAGTCTGCGTATGACGCGCTGGTGCGCATGGCGCAAGATTTCTCGCAGCGTTACCCGCTGGTGGACGGCCAGGGCAACTTCGGCAGCCGTGACGGCGACGGCGCTGCCGCCATGCGCTACACCGAGGCCCGCCTGGCCAAAATCACCAGCCTGCTGCTGGATGAAATCGACATGGGCACGGTGGACTTCCAGCCCAACTACGATGGCTCCACCGAAGAGCCCTGCCAGTTGCCGGCCCGCCTGCCGTTCAGCCTGCTCAACGGTGCCAGTGGCATTGCGGTCGGCTTGGCCACCGAAATCCCCAGCCACAACCTGCGCGAGATTGCCGACGCCTGCGTGGCGCTGATCAAGACGCCCGCGCTGGCAGACGCCGAGCTCTATACGCTGATCCCCGGCCCTGACTTCCCCGGCGGTGGCCAGATCATCAGCCCCGCCCAGGACATTGCCGATGCCTACCGCACCGGCCGTGGCAGCCTCAAGGTGCGCGCGCGCTGGAAGATTGAAGACCTGGCGCGCGGCCAGTGGCAGCTGGTGGTGACCGAGCTGCCGCCCGGCGTGAGCAGCCAGCGTGTGCTGGAAGAAATTGAAGAACTCACCAACCCCAAGGTCAAGGCCGGCAAGAAGGCGTTGAGCCAGGAGCAAACCCAGCTCAAGGCCAGCATCTTGAATGTGCTGGACGTGGTGCGTGATGAATCGAACAAAGACGCCCTGGTGCGCCTGGTGTTCGAGCCCAAGACCCGCACCGTGGAGCAGCAAGAGCTGATCACCGCGCTCTTGGCCCACACCAGCCTGGAAACGTCTTCGCCCATCAACCTCACCATGGTGGGGCTGGATGGTCGGCCCACGCAAAAATCGCTGCGGCAGATGCTGACCGAGTGGATCAGCTTCCGCCAGACCACCATCGAGAAGCGCAGCCGCCACCGCCTGGGCAAGGTGCTGGACCGCATCCATATTCTGGAAGGCCGCCAGACCGTTCTGCTGAACATCGACGAAGTCATCGCCATCATCCGCCAGTCGGATGAGCCCAAGGCCGCGCTGATGGCCCGCTTCAAGCTGAGCGACCGCCAAGCCGAAGACATCCTCGAAATCCGCCTTCGCCAACTGGCGCGGCTGGAAGCCATCAAGATCGAGCAAGAGCTGTCCGAGCTGCGCACCGAACAGGGCAAGCTGGAAGAAATTCTGGGCAGCCCTGCCGCACTGCGCCGCCTCATGGTCAAAGAGATTGAGGCGGACGCCAAAGTGTTTGCCGACCCGCGCCGCACCCTGATCCAGACCGAGAAAAAGGCCGTGGCCGAAGTGAAGGTGGTGGACGAACCGGTGACTGTGGTGGTGTCCGAAAAAGGCTGGGTGCGGGCCCGCACCGGCCATGGCCACGAGGCCTCCACCTTCGCCTTCAAGGCGGGTGACGGCCTGTACGGCACGTTTGAATGCCGCACGGTGGATACGCTGCTGGTGTTCGGCTCCAACGGGCGCATCTACACCGTGCCGGTGTCTGCCTTGCCTGGCGGGCGGGGCGACGGCCAGCCGGTCACCACGCTGCTGGAGCTGGAGAGCGGCACGCAAATCCTGTATTACTTTGCCGGGCCCGCCAGCGCACAGTTGCTGCTGTCCAGCAGTGGCGGCTACGGCTTTATCGCCGGGGTGGAAAACATGACCTCCCGCCAAAAAGCCGGCAAGGCCTTTGTGGGAGTGGGCGAGGGCGAAACCCTGTGCGCTCCGTCCGTTGTAGCCGGTGCGCAAGGCAAGGTGACGGTGGCGGGCACGCCTGCAACGGTGGTGGCGCCTGCCACCCACGTAGCCTGCGCGTCCACCGGTGGGCGCATCCTCACGTTTGAGATCACCGAACTCAAGACCATGGAGAAGGGTGGCCGCGGCCTGATGCTGATCGACCTGGAAGCCAAAGACACCCTGGCCGGTGCTGCCGCCTACACCCGCAGCATCCGCATCGACGGCATTGGCCGCGGCGGCAAGGAGCGCGACGAAACCCTGGAAATCCGCAGCCTGAACAACGCCCGCGCCGCGCGTGGCCGCAAGGGCAAGGCGGCGGACCTGGGCTTCAAGCCGAACCGCATCACCCGGATGGAATAAGCCCCATGGTCGCCCCTCCCAACGACACCACCCTCAAGCTCAAGCTACCCGACGGTGCCATGTTTGAAGACCTGAAGCTGCGCCGTTGCGCGGATGACGCCATCGACCTTGACATGGATCTGGTCGAGCGCATCTGCAAGCTCAACGATTGGGACTTCACCAAGGTCAAGCACAACCCCGGTCCGGTGGTGAGCACGATCTTGAGCGTCTGGTACAAGCAGCACCTGTCCGAGGGTGGTTCGCCAGACCTCCTGATGGAAGCTCTCAAACAGGCGTCCATGCGCCATTGAAAGAATACCTTGAACGCCTTGCCCCCGTGCCCCCAGTGCCAATCGGCCTACACCTATGAAGATGGCGCCGTGTTGGTCTGCCCCGAGTGTGCCCACGAATGGAGCCTTGGCGCCACCGTCCAGCAGGAGGTGGCCCGTGTCTGGAAAGACGCCAACGGCAATGTGCTGCAGGACGGCGACACCGTGGTGCTCGTCAAAGACCTGAAGGTCAAAGGATCTTCCAACGCCATCAAGGTCGGCACCAAGGTCAAGAACATCCGTCTGGTCGAAGGCGATCACGACATCGACTGCAAGATTGACGGTTTTGGCGCGATGCAGCTCAAGTCAGAGTTTGTGAAAAAAGCCTGACGCGCGCGTTTCATCAGCGCCGCAGGTCTGCGGCATCGCGCACCGGCTGGGGCCAGACACAATGGCAGGGCGGGCGCTGGGACGGCGTGTGGAGATGGATTGCCGCTCGAGAGCATTTGGAGATGCGGGGGATGTGCGGAAGCAGTGGGGCCGTGTTGTTGGCGTGATGTGGCTAACAGAATGCTCCTGATTCAGGAGCTACTCGCGCATATTCCACGAGGGCTAGAGCCTGTTTTTATCAAATTCTTGCTCCGCCTGACCATCCCGCATATCGCGGACCGGTACCCGTAAAACGGATGTTGAACTATCGAATAGCGACTGTTGTGGGCCACTGGCGGAAGTTGGCCAGTGAATGCTTTCTGGAAGACAATCGCTCCCAACTGTTGCACCGCGGGATACGCAGCCGCCTAGCTGAAGTTAGCCTGAAGCCAACGGAAGCGTCTAAGGCTGGTAAAGCACTTCATAACCAACACCTGCCCCGCGCTTTTCGAGATGCCTACCTTTCATCATGGATAAATTCTTGCTGCAGCAGCAGGTGCTGGAGCGGCTCGCTGAAGACCTGCTGCAAGCCGAACAGGCAGTGCGTGCGGCCCATGAAACGGCGACTCACGAAGAAAACATTGCCGAAAAC